>ERZ1673738.179-NODE-179-length-124650-cov-8.629447_pt1 | contig 124650 bp, 109 predicted proteins | sample MGYA00580198_ERZ1673738 | MGnify/ENA primary metagenome ERZ1673738 (study PRJEB41218, sample SAMN15661784) | gut metagenome | host: Homo sapiens | place: Canada: London | collected 2015-08-20/2019-03-30 | study: EMG produced TPA metagenomics assembly of... | reverse complement strand
ATAAGAACCCAAGAAACTTATGCAGTGGTTCCGTCAGACAGTTAAACAATGAGATCACAGCCAAACGCCACGTTCATTTCTATGCGTTCAGTGTCAGTGATGTTGAAGGTATGGATTTTGATAATTCCTTCGAGAAGAAATTAGACTGGGCAGCAAGTCTTGGATTTGATGTGGTAGAACATATCAGAGTCACAGAAGATACGATCCGAGATGAGATTGAGGAATTCTCACAGAAGATCGAACAATTTGATCTGCCATCAGATGGACTGGTATTAGTCTATGATGATCTTGCATATGGAAAAAGTCTTGGAAGAACAGCCAAATTCCCAAGAGATTCCATCGCATTTAAATGGGCAGATGAGACAGCGGAGACAACATTAACTGAGATTGAATGGAGCCCATCAAGAACCGGATTGATCAATCCAGTGGCAATTTTTGAACCAGTAGAATTAGAAGGAACGACTGTCAGCAGAGCCAGTCTCCACAACATTAGTGTGATGGAAGAACTGCAGTTAGGAATCGGCGATGAGATCGTTGTATACAAAGCTAATATGATCATTCCACAGCTCGCAGAGAATAAAACAAAGAGCGGCAATATAGAGATTCCGCATACTTGTCCTGCATGCGGTGGTGAGACAAAGATCGAAGATGAAAATGGAATCAGAACCTTAGTCTGCACCAATGAATTTTGCAGTGCAAAGAAGATCAAATCATTCTCGCATTTTGTATCAAGAGATGCAATGAATGTTGATGGACTATCCGAAGCAACATTACAGAAGATGATCGATGTTGGACTATTAAATGAAATTTATGACATCTTCACTTTAAAAGATCACAAAGAAGAGATTCTGGAATTAGAAGGATTTGGGGAAAAATCCTACCAAAATCTGATCAATGCGATCAATGATTCCAAACAGCCTGCATTGGCAAACTTTATTTATAGTCTGGGAATTCCGAATGTAGGACTTTCCAATGCAAAATTGATCTGCAAACATTTTAAAGAAGATTTCAATGCGATCAGAGAAGCCGATGCAGAGGATTTTATTGCGATCGATCAGATTGGACCGATGATCGCAGAAGCTATGGTATCATATTTTCATACACCACATAATCAGAAGATCTTAGAACAACTGTTACAATATGTGCAGTTTGAGAAGAAAGAAGAAAGTAAGACAGAACAGATCTTAGAAGGAAAAACATTTGTTGTGACAGGATCACTTGATCATTTTGATAATAGAAAACAACTAAAGGAAGAGATTGAGCAGATGGGAGGCAAGGTCACAGGATCAGTGTCAAAGAAAACAGACTATCTGATCAACAATGACAAAATGTCGCAGTCATCAAAGAATAAGAAAGCGATGGAATTAAACATTCCAATACTGAGCGAAGAAGATTTCCTTGATCTGATCGGACGATAATAAATATAGATTGCATAAAAAATGTAAGAGTTTTATAATAAATATCTGACAGGAAAAATGCTGTCAGCTTAAAAAGCAATCGAAAAAAAGAGAAGGAGATTTGATAAAATGCCAATTCGAATAGACAACGATCTGCCGGCGAAGGCAGCCTTAGAAGAAGAAAATGTATTTGTGATGGATAAAGAAAGGGCATGTACACAGGATATCAGGCCTTTAAAGATTGCAATTTTAAATCTGATGCCAAACAAATTAGACACAGAACTTCATTTGCTGAGAAGTTTATCAAATACACCATTACAGTTAGATATTACATTTTTACAGACAGAATCTTATGTTCCGACTCATGTATCAGAGTCACACATGGAGAAATTTTATAATTATTTCTCAGAGATCAAAGACAAACGTTTTGACGGACTGATCATTACAGGAGCACCAGTAGAATTAAAAGAATTTGAAGAGGTTGATTACTGGGATGAAGTTGTTGAGATCATGGAATGGTCCAAAACACATGTCACATCAACTTTGTATATCTGCTGGGCAGCACAAGCAGGACTTTATTATCACTATGGGATCAAGAAACATATCTTGAATAAGAAGATTTCAGGTGTTTATGAACACCATCCATTACATAATAAACTTCCTATTATTCGAGGATTTGATGATAAGTTCTACGTGCCACACTCTAGAAATACAGGAGTTGACGGAGAAGCCATCCGCAAGAATAAAGAATTAACGATCGTAGCAGAATCAGATGAGACAGGACCATACATTATTTTGAATTCCACAGGAAGTCAGGTATTTGTCACAGGACATCCAGAATATGATGTGATGTCACTGCATTATGAATATGTAAGGGATGTGAAACGAGGACTGAATCCAGATATACCAAAGAATTATTACAAAGATGATGATCCAACGAAGAAACCAGTGAAGTCATGGAGATGTCATGCAAATGCTATGTATTATAACTGGCTGAATTATTATGTATATCAGGTGACACCATACGATCTGGAAAAAGACAAATAAAACAAAGGTTGCTGTACAAAGTATGGCAGCCTTTTTGAAATAATGATACAGCATGTAGATGGAGAAAAGAAAGGAAAACAAATGATCAAACTAATCGCAACAGACATTGATGGAACATTAGTGGCAGATGGGACACTGGATCTGAATCCGGAATATTATGACGTGATCAAAGAACTGAAACGAAGAGGAACGATCGTGTTAGCGGCAAGCGGCCGTCAGAGAGCAAGTATCGAGAAAGTATTCACGCCAGTACTTGATGACATCAGTTTTATTTCAGAAAATGGAACTTGTATTCATTCCAAAGATTATCAATATGTAGATGTGATCGACCCAGAAATCGTAAGAACTTATATTGAAGAAGCAAGACAGTTCCCAGGATGTGAGATTGCGATCAATAAAGATAACATGACATATATGGAGAATATCGGGATTTACCAGCATCTGGTCGGAGACTATGGCTACAGAGGTGATCTTGTAGATGATGTTTTAGGGAATCCAGAAGGTGTATGTAAGATGAGTATTTTTCATCACAATTGCGCCGAAGATGTAGTTGGGGATGAGTTCATCAAACGATGGGGCAAGAAGATGAATGTTGTAGTATCCGGAAAATGCTGGGTTGATTGCGCCAACAAAGGTGCGAACAAAGGAAGTGCCTTAAGACATTTTCAGGAAGAATACGGAATCACACCAGATGAAACACTGGCATTTGGAGATAATTTAAATGATATCGAGATGTTAAAACGTGCAAGTCACAGTTTTGCAGTGGAGAATGCCAGAGATGAAGTAAAAGAAGCAGCGAATTTTGTAGCACCATCTTACAAAGAAGATGGGGTACTTCAGGTATTGAAAGCAGTACTGAGTGGTGAATTATGCTAACAGAAGAAATGACCATGACTTATGAAGAGTCTGTAAAATATTTATACAAAATCGCAGGATTCGCCACAAAATCTTCTCTCGAAGATATAAAATACTTTTTAGAACGATTGGGAAATCCTCAAAAAGAGCTGCATATGATCCATGTAGCAGGGACGAATGGAAAAGGATCCGTCTGTGCATTTTTAGAAGCACTCCTTACCCAGCATGGAAAGAAGACAGCTTCCTTTACCTCGCCACATGTTGTGAAGATCAATGAACGAATCAAGCTGTGTGCGAAAGAGATCAGTGATGAACGATTTGCATCAGCTGCGGTGAAGGTAAGACATGCCATTGAAACTGGAATAACAGAAGGAAAGAACAGCCCATCATTTTTTGAGGCAGTATTTCTGATGGCGATGGTGATCTTTCAGGAAGAACAACCAGATATCTGTATGATCGAGACAGGAATGGGTGGAAGATATGATGCTACCAATGTTATCTGTCCGAAGGTCAGTGTGATCACTTCAATCAGCGAAGATCATATGGAATTTCTGGGACAAACATTGGAAGAGATCGCAACACACAAAGCAGGGATCATTAAGCCAGGAATTCCAGTTGTGACAATAGAACAGGAACCCAAGGTAAAAGAAATCCTTTCTGAAGAAGCAAGGCAGAAAAAATCACGAATTTATGACATTTCTGAAGATAATCTTAATTTTAAAGAAAAAGCAGGAAAATATATTGATTTTTTAAATGCCAATGCGTATGATAAGGAAAGAGATGTGCGGACCAACATTGCAGGAGAATTTCAGAAGTCCAATCTTGCAGCAGCATTGCAGACAGCAGAACTTATCTGTGGACGACTCGATGAAGATAAGATCTATGAAGCACTGAGCCAGATCAGGATCAGCGGAAGGATGGAAGAGATCGCACCAGGGATCATTGTGGATGTATCGCACAATATCCAAGGAATGCAAGGATTTGTACAGACTGTGGAGGCAAACTACCATGGAATGAAGAAGCGGATCTTATTTGCAGCATCTCATCAGAATGAAGAAGAATACATGAAGAACATTCTGAAGACGATTCCAGAGATTGAAGCCTTTTATACAGTGGGGATTCATAAGAGAAGAATCGATGAAGCAGAATTTCAGGATGCTTTTCGTAAGATGATAGACAGGAATCAGGAAACAACGGTATGCTTTGTTGTCGGATCTTTTTATCTGGCAGGCATGGCCAAAGAGTTTATAAATCAGGAGGAAGAGAATGTTAGACTTTAACGAAGAATTAGCCAAGTTTCAACCATGTGCAGATTTGGAAGAAGCGGAAGAGAATATATATGGGAAAGAATTAGAAGAGATCAAGAAGAATAAGACAGAATTATATAAAGCCAACCAGATGATCAAGAAATATAATCAGGCATTAAACTACGCTAAGCAAGGGAATGATGACCTTGCGATGTTACAGTTAAAGAATGTTGTGGCAGCTATTCCTAATTTTGTAGATGCATATCTTTTAATGGCATTATTATCCATCAAGGGAGAGAATTATGATAATGCAAGAACATTCCTTGATACGATCTTAAAGATCGATCCAAACAACGAATCAGCAGTGGAATATGGCAAAGAATTTGAGACAAAAGTAGTCGAAGAAGAGCCACAGACAACTGAGCCAGAGAAGAAAGACAAGAAGAAAAAAGAGAAGAAAAAAGTTGTGAGCCAGCCAGAAGAACCAAAGAAAAAGAAGAATCCATTTAATATTTCTTCAATTCAGGAAAACGAAGCTGGAAAGAGCCCGATGTTTTACATGGTAACAGGAATTGTGATCGGTGTGATCGTGGCAGCAGTTTTGATCTATCCAACAGTACGTGCAAGCTTCAGTCATAAGAACTCTACACAGGTAGAAGATTATAAAGAACAGATCCTTGCCAAAGACACACAATTGAAAGCAAGCGAGAAGAAAGTTAAAGAAGCAAAGGCAGCACAGAAGAAAGCAGAAGATGAATTAGACGAGTACATTGGAACAAGCAAGAAAGACGGTGTCTATGATCTGCTGTTAAGTGCCTTACAGAAATACAGCGATCGTGATTATACAGGATCTGCAGATGCGTTATTAGATATCGACAGTAAGAAACTAACAACAAAGAATATGAAAGCAATCTACAAAGATCTGACAGCAAAGGTATATCCAAGTGCAGGAACTGGATTATACAGCAAAGGAAAGAATGCATACTGGGCAAAAGACTACAAGACAGCGATCTCTTATTTAAAGAAAGCGATCAAAGTCAGCGATACAAACCGTTATGCATATGATTACCTTGCCAAAACTTATGAAGGTGCTTCCGATCAGAAGAATGCGAAGAAGACATATCAGACGATCATCGAAAAGTTCCCAGGAACATCTCAGGCAATCAATGCGAAGAGTCGAATTGATGCAATGGGTAAAAAGAGCGCCAAAAGTTTATAATTAATATTACACAGAATACAAGTTTACAAACAAAAGATAAAGGAAGAAGAACAAGCGAAAGTTTGAACTTCTTTCTTTTTTATTTCTATCAGGAAATTCAAGATGATCTTGGAAAGGAACGTATCACAGCAAAGAGCAGGAAGGAGCGATCAGAATATGGCAACAGAATACAAGATAGAAAACAGGGTTTTATATATTTATCTGGATGGTGATCTAGATCATCACTTAGCGAAGAAAGTAAAACATAAATGCGATATCATTTTAAAATCATATCCGATCAAAGATATTGAGTTTGATTTTAAAAATTCAGGATTTATCGATAGTTCAGGGATTGGAGTGATCTTAGGAAGATATCGTCAGGTACAGGCGATGGGAGGAACGGTGAAAGTCAGCAATATGAGTGCATCAGTAAGAAAGATCATTCATATGGCAGGATTGCATCAACTGATAGAAGAAATATAGAGAAATGGGAGGATAAGAAATGTTGCATTTAGAATTTAACAGTGACTCAGAAAATGAAGGAATCGCAAGAATTGTGACAGCTGCTTATATCATGAAATTTGATCCGGATATGGAAGAAATGGATGATATCAAGACCGCAGTGTCAGAAGCAGTGACAAACTGTATTGTACATGCGTATCACAACCCAGATGGAAAGATCAGCATGGATCTTTCTGATCAGAATGGAATCCTGCGAATAGAGATTAAAGATCAGGGTATCGGAATTCCAGATGTCAAGAAAGCGATGGAACCGATGTTTACAACAAAACCAGAAGAAGAAAGGACTGGAATGGGATTTTCTTTTATGGAAGCATTTATGGATCAAGTAGAAGTTATTTCAAAACAAGGAGAAGGAACGACAGTAATCATGACAAAGAAAATAGGAGATCAAGACAAGCTGAATGGATAAGACGAGGGAACTGTTACGGCTTACCAAAGAAGGAAACGAAGCAGCACGAGAGCAGATCATTCTTAATAATGTTGGATTGATCTGGAGTGTTGTGAGACGATTTACAAACAGAGGATATGAGTCTGAGGATCTGTTTCAGATCGGAAGCATTGGACTTATGAAAGCCGTGGACAAGTTTGACCTGTCTTATGACGTGAAATTTTCGACTTATGCAGTACCGATGATCACAGGAGAGATTCGTAGATTCCTAAGAGATGATGGTATGATCAAAGTCAGCAGATCTTTAAAAGAAAATGTATACAAGATCATGAAAGCAAGAGAAAAGTTTTGTCAGCAGTATCAAAGGGAAGCAACGATCGAAGAAATCAGTGAGATCACGAAGATCACAAGAGAAGAAATCGTAACATCCTTAGAGGCAAGCAATGAAGTAGAATCCATTCATCAGAGTGCATATCAGAAGGATGGCAGTGAGATTTCTCTGCTGGATAAGTTATCAAAAGGAGAAAATGAATCTGAGAAAGTGGTAGATCATGTTCTGTTAAAGGAAGCCATGAAACATTTGGAACAGAAAGAACAGCAAATGATCTATTACCGATATTTTGAAGGAAAAACTCAACAAGAAATTGCGAAGATCTTTCATATTTCACAGGTACAGGTTTCAAGAATACAAAAAAAGATCTTAAAAAAACTAAGAATACAAATGATTGGAAATATCTGAAAAACTATGCTAGAATAAAGAAAACACAAATCTGGATCGATCGTTAAAGGATAATTCATCCATTTTCCCAGGTAAAAGGAGTAAGATAGAATGACATATGAAAAAAAGTCGGTAATTGAATTACGTGAAATTGCCAAAGAAAGAAAAATAAAAGGCATTTCGACCTTAAAGAAACAAGAACTGATCGAAGTATTGGAAAACTATGATCAGGAACAATCAAAACAAAAGGAAGAACCTCAGATACAACGTGAACCAAAACAATCTTATTCAGAGCATCAAGAAAGAAAACATCATCAGAAAGAATTTCCAAAGAATATAAAGAGTCTGGACAGCGGAGAAAAAGCACATGGGATTCTGGAAGTTATGCCAGACGGGTATGGTTTCATCCGATGTGAAAACTATCTTCCAGGGGAGAATGATATCTATGTATCTCCGGCTCAGATCCGCAAATTCAATTTAAAAACAGGAGACATCTTAACAGGAGCGATCCGTATCAAAACCCAGAGTGAGAAATTCAGTGCCTTATTATTCGTAGAATCTGTCAATGGATATAGGCCAGAAATGGCAGCGAGAAGACAGCATTTTGAAGATCTAACACCAATCTTCCCTAACGAAAGATTAGGAATGGAAACAGAGAGATCATCCATACCAATGCGAATGGTTGACCTGCTATCACCCGTTGGAAAAGGGCAGCGAGGAATGATCGTATCTCCTCCAAAGACAGGAAAGACAACACTGTTAAAACAAATGGCACAAAGTATCAGTCAGAATTATAAAGATATCAAATTAATCGTATTATTGATCGATGAACGACCAGAAGAGGTCACAGATTTTAAAGAATCTATCGAAGGAAAGAACGTTGAAGTTATTTATTCCACATTTGATGAATTACCAGAACACCACAAGAGAGTGTCAGAGATGGTATTAGAACGTGCAAAACGTCTCGTAGAACATAAAGAAGATGTCGTAATTTTATTAGATAGTATCACAAGACTTGCAAGAGCTTACAACCTTACAGTACCGCCAAGCGGAAGAACATTAACTGGTGGACTTGATCCAGCCGCTCTCTATATGCCGAAGAAATTTTTCGGTGCAGCCAGAAATATGAGAGAAGGCGGAAGTCTTACCATCCTTGCCACAGCACTTGTAGAGACAGGAAGCAAGATGGACGACGTGATCTTTGAAGAATTCAAGGGAACAGGTAATATGGAATTAGTCTTAAACCGTCGTCTGGCAGAAAAAAGAATCTTCCCAGCGGTTGATATTGCCAAATCAGGAACAAGAAGAGAAGAGCTGCTGCTTACCAAAGATGAAAGAGAAGTTGTCACAGCACTTCACAAAGAATTATCCGGAAACCGTTCGGAAGAATTTATGGAACAGATGTTAGATTTATTTAAACGAACCCAAAACAACAAAGAATTTGTAGCACTAACCAAACGATCATTATTAAGAAAATAAAAAAAGTGATTGCAATTTCAAATAAATTGTGATAGAATAAAAAAGCTGTTTATAAAACAAGAAATGACGAAAGTCAAAGTATGTAAATGTTGGCAAAATCCAACAAATTTTTTAGAAGAGGTGAAAGAACATGCGTGAAGGAATCCATCCAAATTATTATCAGGCAAAAGTAGTATGCAACTGTGGTAACGAATTCGTAACAGGATCTACAAAGGAAGATATCCACGTAGAAATCTGCTCAAAATGTCATTCATTCTACACAGGACAGCAGAAAGCTACTCAGGCTCGTGGACGTATTGATAAGTTCAATCGTAAATATGGTGTTAAGTAGAAAAGTAAGAAATCAGGTTGAGGTTATCGAAATCTCAACCTTTTTTTTATGTAACGAGAAACTCAATGTAACGAGAAAAATCTCATAGAAATATAGGAGACAACAATGGCGGTTCGTATAGGCGGGCAGGCAGTGATCGAAGGCGTAATGATGAAGAATATGGATCGTTATGCAGTATCCGTGCGAAAGCCCAATGGCAAGATAGAGACGAAAGTAGAAGAATGCGTAAGCTTCGCAGAGAAACATCCATTATTTCAATTACCAGTTTTTCGAGGAATGGTAAATTTCCTGGAATCTATGGTGATCGGGATGAAGACACTGAATTATTCTGCATCTTTTTACGAAGACGAAGAAGAACAAACAGAGAGCAGGACAGAACAGCTCTTAGAAAAGATTCTTGGAGAGAAAGCAGAGAAGATCATCATGGGAATCGTACTGGTATTTTCACTGGCAATTTCCATCGGATTATTTATGATCCTTCCATACATCGCATCCGAAGCACTCGGAAAGCTGATCAGGAATGAATATGTGATTTTATTTATGGAAGGTATTATCCGAATAGCGATATTTCTTGGATACATTGTGTTGATCTCAAGAATGGAAGACATCAAGAGAGTCTTCATGTATCATGGTGCAGAACATAAAACGATCAACTGTTTAGAAGCAGGTGTTCCTTTAACTCCTGAAAATGTGGATAACTTTTCAAGATTACACAAAAGATGTGGAACAAGTTTTATTTTTATCGTTATGATCATCAGTATGGTATTTTTCTTCTTTATCAGAGTGGATACCATCTGGTTACGAATCGTATTAAGATTATTATTTTTACCATTGGTAGCTGGTGTTTCCTATGAATTTATCCGGCTGGCAGGAAGCAGTGACCACCCGCTTGTTCAGATATTTTCAAAACCAGGACTGGCACTTCAGAGACTGACAACGAAAGAACCAGATCACTCCATGATCGAAGTTGCGATCGCATCAGTGGAAGGTGTCTTCGATTGGAGAGAATATTTAGAAAATCTTCATAAAGGGGAACAAAAAGAAGATGAATAGAAGAGAATGGGTCCTCTATGGACAAAAGGAATTAGAAGAAGCACAGATCGAGAATGCATCCGGTGATGCATGGTATTTATTTTCCGAATGTTTTCATATATCAAGGGAAGACTACCTGTTTGGGATGACCGATGAGATCAATGATAAAGAAGCGGAAGAAAGATATAAGGAACTGATTCAGAAGAGAAAAGAACATGTTCCACTGCAATATATTTTAGGAACACAGGAATTTATGGGATATACATTTAAGGTAACACCAGATGTACTGATCCCAAGAGCAGATACAGAAACAGTATTGGAAGAAGTGCTTGATCAGTTAAAACAGTCAAAGAAACCAGATACGATACTGGATATCTGTACAGGATCTGGCTGTATTGCGATCAGTCTGGCATTGATTTTAAATCCAGAAGTATGTATTGGGACAGATATCAGTGAAAAAGCATTAAAAATCGCAAAAGCTAATGGCGAAAATCTCGCACCTATGGTAAAATTTATTCAAAGTGACCTTTTTGAGAATGTCACAGCAAGCTATGATCTGATCATTTCCAATCCACCATATATTACAACAGAAGAATGTGGAAAGTTAATGCCGGAAGTGAAAGACCATGAACCGATGTTAGCACTTGACGGGAAAGAAGATGGACTTTATTTTTATAAGAAGATCATCAAAGAAGCGAAAAATTATTTAAACCCAGATGGAATGCTCGCATTTGAGATCGGATATGATCAGGGAGAAGCAGTGAAGAATTTGATGGAAGCACAGGATTTTGCCTGTGTTGAGATAAAAAAGGACCTGGCAGGATTAGACCGGCTGGTCTTTGGATTTGCAAGAGAAGGAGAATAAGATGTTTGATAAGTTAGAAGGTTTAGTAGATCGTCTGGACACTGTACTGCAGGAATTGAATGATCCAGATGTAGCAGGTAACCAGAATCGTTTCCGTGATCTGATGAAAGAACAAAATGAGCTGACACCGATCGTGGAAAAATACAAAGAATACAAAGCAGAGAAACAGAATATCGAAGATAGTTTGATGCTTTTAGAAGAAGAGTCTGACGAAGAGATGAAAGAACTTGCCAAGGAAGAACTGAATGAATCTAAGGCAAATGTGGAAAGATTAGAAGAAGAGTTAAAGATTCTCTTAATTCCAAAGGATCCAATGGATGATAAGAACATCATCGTTGAGATGCGTGCCGGTGCTGGTGGAGATGAAGCTGGATTATTCGTAGCTGACGTTGCCCGTATGTACAGAAGTTATGCAGAAAGCAAACGTTGGAAAGTAAATACATTAAGTTTTAACGAAAGTGGGATCGGTGGATTCAAGGAGCTTGTATTCATGGTATCCGGACAGGGTGCATACTCAAGATTCAAGTACGAGAGCGGTGTACACCGTGTACAGAGAATCCCGGCAACAGAGTCCGGTGGAAGAATCCATACATCTACAATTACAGTAGCGATCATGCCAGAAGTTGAAGATGTGGAAGTTGAGATCGATATGAATGATTGTAAATTTGATGTATTCCGTGCATCAGGAAATGGTGGACAGTGTGTCAATACAACAGACTCTGCGGTACGTTTAACACATATCCCAACAGGAATCGTTGTATCCTGTCAGGATGAGAAATCCCAGTTAAAGAATAAGGACAAAGCGTTAAAGGTATTACGTTCCCGTCTGTATGAATTAGAACAGCAGAAAGCACATGATGAAGAAGCAGCAAAGAGAAAGAGCCAGATCGGTACAGGAGACCGTTCTGAAAAGATCAGAACATACAATTATCCACAGGGTCGTGTTACAGATCACAGAATCAAGCTGACACTTCACAAATTAGATTCTATCATGAACGGTGATTTAGATGAATTGATCGACAGCTTAACAGCAGCAGATCAGGCAGCAAAATTAAGTAACATGGAAGAAGAATAATACAAAGAGATTTATAAGGGATCAGGTGATCAAACCTGGCCCCTGCATATATTTAATTGAGGTATACAAAATGAAAGATGGATTTATCAAAGTTGCAGCCGCAACACCAAAGATCAAAGTGGCAGATCCTGCATACAATACAGAAGAAATTTTAAAGATCATCGATGAGACAGAAAAAAATGGAGCAAGTATTCTGGTATTTTCTGAATTAACGATCAGTGGATATACATGTGGTGATCTATTCTTGCAGCAGCCACTTTTAACAGAATGTAAAAATCAGCTTTTAAGAATTGTGAAAGCAACTGAAAATAAGAGTATGTTAGTTGTTGTAGGATGTCCGATCGTTATAAAACAAAAATTATATAACTGTGCGGTTGTGATCAGTGATGGCAGTATTTTAGGAATCGTGCCAAAAACACATTTACCAAACTATTCAGAATTTTATGAATTACGTCATTTTACATCTGGAGAAGGATTAGAAGAAGATCTTTGGTTTGGAGAAGAATTTGGTTATGTAAATGTAGCCGTGAATCAGTTATTCAAATGCAAAGAGATTCCAGAACTTGTGGTAGCATGTGAAATCTGTGAAGATCTCTGGGTACCACTTCCACCAAGCACATATCACGCAATGGCAGGAGCAACGGTGATCTGTAATCCATCTGCAAGTGTAGAGACAACAACAAAAGAATCTTATCGAAGAAGCCTTGTATCAAATCAGTCAGCAAGATTGTTAGCGGCTTATATCTATGCTGATGCAGGAGAAGGAGAATCCACACAGGATGTTGTATACAGTGGACACCATCTCATCTGTGAAAATGGTTCAGTTTTAGCAGAAGCAAAACGATTTACAAATGAGATTATCTATGCAGATATCGATGTGCAGAAATTGGCAGCAGAACGAAGAAAGATGACTTCTTTCCCAGGAGGCCAAACAGAGGATTATTTTGAACAGGAATTTTCACTAGAAGTCAAAGAAAACAAGATCACAAGAACATTCCCGAAAGCACCATTTGTACCAGATAATCAAGATGAAAGAGATAAACGATGCGATGAAATCTTATCTTTACAGTCTATGGGACTTAAGAAACGTCTGGAACACACAAACTGCAAACATGCAGTCGTAGGAATTTCAGGTGGATTAGATTCCACATTAGCAGTCTTAGTTACAGCAAGAGCCTTTGATCTGTTAGACATTCCAAGAGAAAACCTGATCTGTGTGACAATGCCATGTTTTGGAACAACAGACAGAACTTACCAGAATGCCGTATCCCTGATCAAAGAATTAGGAGCGACACTCAAAGAAGTAAGAATCGAAAAAGCAGTCCGCCAGCATTTTGCAGATATCGGGCATGATGAAAATAACCACGATGTAACTTATGAAAACTCTCAGGCAAGAGAAAGAACACAGATTCTGATGGATATGGCAAACCAGTACAATGGTATGGTCATCGGAACTGGAGACATGTCAGAATTAGCGCTTGGCTGGGCAACATATAATGGCGATCATATGTCCATGTATGCAGTGAACTGTTCTGTACCAAAGACATTAGTACGCTATCTTGTACTCTATTATGCTGAAACAACAGATAATAAGAAATTATCTGAAGTACTGATGGATGTCCTAGACACACCAGTAAGTCCAGAATTACTTCCACCAGTTGACGGAGTCATTTCACAGAAGACAGAAGACTTAGTCGGACCATATGAACTGCACGATTTCTTCTTATATTATATGTTAAGATTCGGATTCCCAAAATCCAAATTATACCGCATGGCAAAATTAACATTTGATGGTGTATATGATGATGAAACGATCAAGAAATGGCTGGATAAATTTTACTGGAGATTCTTCAGCCAGCAGTTTAAACGTTCATGTCTGCCAGACGGACCTAAGGTAGGTAGTGTGGCGGTATCACCTCGTGGAGATCTACGAATGCCTAGTGATGCTAGTCCAACGGCTTGGTTGTAGAGAAATAAAAGCTATCTGGAAACGCGCTCTCGCTCGATTCGCACATAGCGGACACTTAATGAGCAGCGATGATTTTATGTTAACTGAGGAGTAAACGAATATGAACCAACAATCAAAAAAAAATCTAACCAATAGGATTGTCGCTTTAGCAGGAATCACAGTTTTTGCTTTTTTTATTGGAATTTATGTCTGTGTATTTTCAAACTATTTGGAACAGCATAACACAAGAAAAAAATTATTCGGTGCAACTTATATGACGATGAATAATGAATTCTATAAGATAGTTAATAACCAGATTCGGATGCAGGTTGAGAAGAATGGGGACCAGATGATCACATTAGATCCAGCACTCGATCAGAAGAAGCAGAATGAACAGATTAAACAGTTGGTCAAACGAAAAGTAGATGCGATTTTTCTAAATCCAGTAGACTGGAAAGCAGTAGAACCAGGACTTGTAGCTGCAAAGAAAGCGAAGATTCCCGTGATTGTTATCGACTCACAGGTTTACAGAAGTGATCTCGTCGCAATGACGATCGTGTCAGATAACTACAAGGCAGGCGTTTTATGTGCCAAGGAAATGATGAAGCAAAAAGATCAGGCGAATATCGTCTTGTTAACACATAATGCAGCAAGATCTGCGGTAGATCGTATCAATGGATTTTTAGATACGATCAAGAACAATAAAAACTATAAGATTCTTGCATCTGCAGATACTCAAGGACAGATTGAACGTGCACTTCCTAAGGTAGATAAGATTATCGAAGAATACCAGAACATAGATGTTGTCATGGGATTAAATGACCCAGCGGCGATGGGAGCTTTGGCGGCTCTTGACAGCAAGGGTGCAAGAGAAGGGGTTCTTGTATACGGAATCGATGGTTCGCCAGAAGGGAAAAAGCTGATCAAAGAAGGTATGATGACAGGAACAGCGGCACAATCTCCCAAACAGATGGCAGACACAGCGGTCAATGCGGCATACCAGATTCTGCAAGGGGAGAAAGTAGAGAAGAAAAAGGTAATCTCTGTTCAAATGATAACAAAAAAGAATGTAGAGCAGACTGATATTAGCCGTTGGCAGTAAAGAGGAAATGATATGGATCGAAAAAATCAAAATTTATATTATATCAAGATTCTGATGGGAGTCATAAATTTCATCATTTTATCCTTCCTTTCTGCAGTTTTTATTTTAACATTAAATAAGATCAATTGTGATTTTGGAGCAAGGAATTTCTTAGAGAATATCACATATCTCCCAAACGAACCAGTGACATCAACAGTGTTGATATTTATTGCTTTTTTCTTATTGTTAGGCATTATAGAAATTCGAAGAAAACAAAGAAAAAGGCAACAGGTATCTGTGATCTTATATGCAGCAGAGATTTTGTTATGTCTGATCATTATTAAATTTGTTTATGTAAATTATAATGGAATCATTCTTCTTGTCATTGCAGATATTGTAACGGATATCAAAGATAAACACACTAGGGGAATTTTCTTTGTCATCATGGGAATGATATATTTATTCTCAGACTACGATATCATATCAATGTTTATAGATATGATATCGTTCCAACAATTTTTGAGTGTATACCCGGCGAAAGTCAGTATGATGATCCAAGGAACAAGAAATATACTAGTTGCATTGAATGCGATCGCATTTATTGCATACATGATCATTTTGATGAGAAATCAGATGAAAGAGAATGCAAGGATTGGATTGTTAAACCTTCAGCTTCAGACAGCCAATATACGTTTAAAAGAAATGAATGAACAGCTGAAGGACTATTCAGAGATGACAGAGAAAATGGCGGAGACAAGGGAACGAAATCGAATTGCCAGAGAGATTCATGACACACTGGGGCATACGATGACTGGACTGTCTGCAGGAATTGACGCATGTATCGCGATGATCGATTTTTCTGTAGATGCAACGAAAGAACAGTTAAATAAAATATCACAGGTTGCAAGGCAAGGAATTAAAGATATTCGAAGATCGGTCAATAAATTAAGACCAGATGCCTTAGAGCATAGTGGATTGCAAGAAGCTTTAGAAAAGATGATCAATGAGACGATGCAGGTATCAGATGTTAAGATTAATTATGATTGTCAGGTAGAGGTCTTGAAATTCAATCAAGATGAAGAAGATATGATCTATCGTGTAGTACAGGAAAGTATTACAAATGCGATCAGGCATGGAAAAGCGAAGCAGATTGATGTAAACTTATGGAAGGAAGATAAGTGGCTCAATCTAGAGATCAAAGACAATGGAATCGGATGTGAAGAGATTCATACAGGATTTGGATTGATCCATATCGAAGAGAGGATCAAGATGTTAAAAGGAACTGTAGAATATGATGGAAGTAATGGATTTAAAGTCACAGCAAGAATACCGATCAGATGGGGTGAAAAACTATGATTAAAGTAATGATAGCAGATGATCAGGAACTGATCAGACAAAGTTTACAGATCGTACTTGAGATGAAAGAAGGAATCGAAGTTACTGCAACTGCCAAGGACGGAAGAGAAGTCATTCAGGAAGTCAGGAAAGACAAGCCAGATGTTATTTTAATGGATGTGCGTATGCCAGAAATGGATGGAGTGCAATGTACACAGATCATCAAAGAACAATATCCAGATGTCAAGATCATTATTTTGACAACGTTCGATGATGATGAGTATGTATACAATGCATTAAAACATGGAGCAAGTGGTTATCTGTTAAAAGGAATTTCTATGGATGAATTAGAAAAAGCGATCAATACAGTACATAGCGGCGGGGCCATGATCAATCCAGAAGTGGCAACAAAGGTGGTCGATTTCTTCTCTGAAATGGCACAAAGCAATTATGATACATCAATTCATGCACAGAATGTAGAAGAGATCACAGATGCAGAATGGGAGATCATTAAATTAGTCGGAAGAGGCATGTCAAATAAAGAAATCTCGACGGAACTAAGCCTTTCCGAAGGAACTGTACGAAATTATCTCAGCACGATCTTAAGTAAACTAGACCTAAGAGACAGAACCCAGCTTGCAATCTGGGAAGTACAGTCAGGTTCAGCCAAATACGGGAGAAGATAGATGAGACAGAAACTAGAAAAATGGTGGAAACGAATCATTGCTGTTGGATTGGTCATAAGTTTATTATCTGTTGGTTTTGTGATCTATCCCAAACAACAAAAAATTGTTTTAACCTTTGGAATGTTTGCAGGAAACAAGTGGGATGTTCCAGATGATAATTGCTATCAGATGATCGATCAGGTGATCAAAGAATTTGAAAAAGAATATCCGAATGTCACGATCAAATACGAAAGTGGTGTGATGAAAGATGATTATTCAGAATGGCTGTCACAAAAGGCACTAAAAGGAGATCTGCCAGATGTTTTTATGGTCTTGCCAGAAGATTTTAGCACATTTTCATCCGTAGGAATGTTAAAGAACTTAGACTCCTATACAAAGATTGATAAAGCGTTCAAAAAAAGCAACTATTATGAAGGAAGTTATGATGCTGGAACCTATAAGGGAACGCAATATGCTCTTCCATACGAAAGTGTACCAACTTTGATGCTAGTCAATAAGACACTACTAAAAAAAGAGCATATCAAAATGCCAGGGAATCACTGGACTTGGGATGATTTTTATAAGATCTGTCAAAAAGTAACCAAAGATACCGATGGAGATGGCCGTTTAGACCAATTTGGTGTATATAATTATAAATGGAATGATGCAACTCTGAGCAATGGCGGAACATTGTTTAATCAAAGTGGAACAAAATGCAACTTGTCATCCGAACCAATTGAAAATGCAATCCTCTTTACAAAGAAGATTGAAAAAATATCATCTTTTCGAAATCTGACATCTGATGATTTTGATTCTGGAAATATTGCATTTCGTCCTATGACATTTTCAGAATTTAGAACGTATAAACCATATCCATGGAAGATCAATAAATACTTTGATTTCAAATGGGATTGTATCAGACTCCCTTCCGGACCAGATGGAGAGAATAAGACACAGGTAGATAATCTGCTGATGGGAATCAGCAATCAGACCAAGCAAGGAGATATGGCATGGCAGTTTTTAAAGAAATTATGTTATGAAACAAAGACACAGCAAAAGATCTTTCAGTATCGTCAGGGAATCTCACCATTAAAAGCTGTGACGAATTCAAAACAAGCACAGCAGGTATTAGAAAAAAGCATGGGTGAGAATATGACAGATAAAATGAAATTGTTAGATGAACTCATGAACAATGCCTTGCAGATTCCAAAATTCCGAAGATACAATGAAGCCTACCAAAAGATTGACAGTGAGATGACAAGAATTCTTACAGATGAAGAAGAATTTGATTCCAATATCTTGAAACTAAAACAAGAGATTGATAAGTTTTTAAATCAGTAACAATAAGAAAATCAAAACAAATAAAACACGAATATGACATTTGTCACATAAAAAAGGACATTTGTAAATTGAAAGTCATGACAATTTACAGATGTCCTTTTTTTACATGCTTGGTAGAATAAGTTTGTAAATAAGAGATAGGAATAAGAAAGGAGAAGAGGATGAAATACGTAGTATTAGTCAGCCACGGAACATTTGCACCAGGACTTCACAGTGTACTTAAGATGTTAGCTGGTGGAGAAAGAGAAGACGTGATCAGCGTCGGATTAGAGGACGGAATGAGTGCTGATGAATTCGCAGAGAAATTCAGCAATGCGATCAGCAAGATCACAGAAGACGATGAGATCATTCTTCTTGGTGACATTGTGGGTGGATCACCTCTTACAAATGCAATTGAACAGGTATCAAATAAAGGACTGATCGGTCAGACAGTGATCTTTGGTGGAATGAACCTGGCAATGGCATTGACAGCAACATTAATGAAAGACGGCGTAGACACAGACATGCTAAAAGACAGCTTGATCAATGAGGCAAAAGATGCAGTTAAAGAATTTGTTATGACATCAGCAAACGATGATGAAGAAGACGATATTTAAATTTTAAGGAGGAAAAAAATATGTCAGTTTCATTTTTAAGAATTGATGACCGTATGATCCATGGTCAGACAGTAACACGTTGGTCACTAGAGTATCCATGCGATGGGCTGGTCGCAGTGAACGACAAAGCAGCAACAACAGATGCACTTAAGATGGCATACAAGAGTGCCAGCACAAAGAAAACATTTGTTTGGACATATGAAGCATGGAAAAAGAAAAACCAGAAAGTATTAGACAGCAAAGACAATTACTTCCTGATCACAAAAGATCCAATCCAGATGAAGAAGATCTTAGTGGATGATGGATTTGTTCCAAGTGATGTAAAGAAAGTAATCGTAGGACCATGTAATGACAGACCGGGAGCTGTCAAACTTGGTAATAACCAATCTATTACACAGGAAGAAGCAGAAGCTTTAGAAGCGATCAGCAAAGCTGGTTATGAAATCGAATTCGCACTGATCAAAGAAGCGTCCATCGGAACATGGGACAAATTCAGAGGTCAGTTTGGATTTAACTAAAAAACCAATAGAGAGGAGAAACTATTATGACAATTAGTTGGTTACAAGCAATCATTTTAGGTATTTTTGCCTGCTTATCCAGTATGCCTGGTATGGGAGGTACAACCATTGGTAACTACACATTAGGAAGACCATTAGTTGCAGGTCTTGTCTGTGGTATCGTACTTGGAGATATTCAGGCAGGTGTTTTAGTCGGTGCGGCAATGCAGGTTGTATATATCGCATTGGTTACACCAGGAGGAACTGTATCAGCAGACGTTCGTGCCGTATCTTATATCGGTATTCCACTGGCAATGTTAGCATTAAATTCATACGGATTAGATCCTGCATCAGCAAAAGGTATCTCCATGGCAACATCATTTGGAGCAATGGTAGGAACAATCGGTACAGTATTATTCTATGGAACAGCAACGATCAACCTTGTATGGCAGCACATTGGATGGCAGGCCGTTGAAAAAGGTGAATTCAAGAGATTATACGTTGTAGATATGGTTCTTCCATGGATTTCTCATATCATCTGCAGCTTCTTACCAGCAGTTGTAATGTGTAAATTAGGAGTTCCAGTTGTAGAAGCGATCAAAACAACATTACCAATGGATGGAATTGCAATGAAAACACTGTTTACAGTAGGTAGCTTACTTCCTTGCGTAGGTATTGCGATCTTATTAAAACAGGTAGTAACAAAAGCAGTTGACTTTATACCATTCTTCTTCGGATTTACATTAGCAGCAAGTATGGGATTAAACCTTGTATCAGTAACAGTTGTAGCAGCAATGTTCGCAATTATTTACTACAACATTAAAATGGTAGGAATCAGAGCAAAAGAAGCAGCCTTAGCTTCTGGCGGTTCCTTTGACGATGATGACGAGGAGGATATTTAATATGGCAGAGAAAAAACTATCTAAAAAAGCGTTAAATAAATCATTCCGTAACTGGGCTTATGGAAACTTAACATGTTTCTCTCAGGAACATATGCAGACATTTGGTTATCTGTGTGCAATGCTTCCATTGGTAGAAGAGTTATATGATACAAAAGAAGAACAGAAAGAAGCAATGAATACATACACAGCTTTCTTTAATACAGAACCACAGGTTGGATCTATCATCGTAGGTATCACAGCTGGTCTTGAGGAAGCAAAAGCAAATGGAAATGAAGATATCGATGCAGAAGCAATCAATGGTATCCGTGCCGGTCTTATGGGACCTTTAGCAGGTATTGGTGATTCCTTAGTTGTAGGTACATTAATTCCTATCTTACTTGGTATCGCACTGGGATTATCAACAGGTGGATCTGTCGTAGGACCGATCTTCTATATCGTAGCATGGAACTTGATCATGGCATTTGGAATGAAGTTCTTATACTTCAAAGGATATGAACTGGGTGGAAAAGCCGTAGATATCCTGGTTGGTGAGCAAGCAACCGCGATCCGTGAAGCAATCGTTATGTTAGGAACAATGGTTGTTGGATCTGTAGCAGCAACATGGGTATCAGTAAAAACATCATTCCATCTTGTAAACAGTGCAGGAAAAGAATTCTTAAATCTTCAGAATCAGTTAGACGGAGTATATCCAGGATTCTTAACAGCAGCTTTTGTAATCTTCTGTTGGTGGTTAATGTCCAAGAAAAAAGTATCTCCAGTTGTTACAATGTTGATCTTAGTAGTTGTAGCATTTATCGGAGTTATGATCGGATTCTTTAACCCAGGATTAAAATACTAAGAAAGGAAGTATATTATGATAACACAAACAAGAGCACAGCAGTTAAAAGAAATTGAATTTCAGACACAAATGCTCAATAACCTCAAAAAATGGATTCGCAATCTCATTATTCTATCTTCTATCGGAATCATACTTGCGTATTGGGGACTAGGTGTCCAAAGTAAAATGCCATTTACAGTATTTGGTGTAGCTGGAGTGATCATTACGATCATCAGTGTGATACTTTGTGTTGTCATAGGACTTGGGATAAAGAGAGGCAAAGAAAACATAGATAAGATTATACAATTGATTAAAGCATAGGTATAAGAACTTATTGTTTTTTGAGTGAAAAGGACGATTATAGTTTGATCGTCCTTTTTTTGTACAAAGAAAGAAGGAAAAATTATGAGAAAAATAAGTCCAAGATTATTGGCACTAATGATGGCAGGAGCTGTTACAGTTACCTCCATAACACCAGTAACAGGATATCAAACGATTACTGTAAATGCTGCAACAGATAGTCAGGAGAAAGAGGCAGCGCAAGGATATCAAACGAATTTAACAGGTTTTGATTATAAGAAAGGTGATTGGAAAGAAACAAAAGATGGTCTGTACAGCAATGCAGTTGATAAAGGAGACTGTTTTGCATTCAGTAAAACAACAGCTAAGAATTTTGTATATTCTACAGACGTAACATTTAAGAGAAATCAAGGTGCAGCAACATTAATTTTCCGTTTTAATAATAATCTTGATAATAAAGAATGCTATGCGGTAAATATCGATGGAGGTTCGCATAAATGCAAGCTTTGGCGATGGCAGGAAAATAGTGATTATCAGTTGATTGATGAAAAAGAAGTAAAAGCAACGGATGATGAGAAATATACTTTAAAAGTAGTGGCTTACGATTCATGGATTTCTTATTATGTAAATGATACTTTGGTAGCAAGTACAGGTGATTATACACTTCAAAAAGACGACAAAGGACAGAGTACTGTTTTGACAGAAGGTTCTCTTGGTCTATTAAATTGGAATGGTGAGATGACATTCCAAAATACCTATTATACAGAATTAAATGATCAAAACACACCAGAGTTAAAAAATATCTCGGTATCTTCCTCAACTGGAGATGTGGAGAAAGCAGCACAATTTACATCCACAGAACCAATTATGATTCAGTATGTAAAGAATAATGCAGAAACAGTAGACTTGAATATCGAAAAGAAAAATAAAAATGCAGATGTACAGGTTGAATATGATGGAAAAATATATAACGATGGAAAGAATATTCCAGTTAAAGTTGGTAAGAATTACATTACAGTAAAGAGCACAGTTCAGGGAGAAAATGGACAGACAGCAACTTTAACATATCGTGTAAATGTGCATCGCCGAGCAGCAGATAAAACTTATTATAATGAAGCATACAGAAATCAGTATCATTATTCTGTAAAGGACGGATGGGGAAATGATTTAAATGGATTGGTTAAGTATAAAGGAACATATCACATGTTCTATCAGTTCTATGATGATACAAAATGGGGGCCAATGCATTGGGCACATGCAACAAGTAAAGATTTGATCCATTGGGAAGAACAGCCAATTGCATTATATCCAGATGCAAATGGAGCTATGTTTTCAGGATGTATTGTAGCGGATGAAAAGAATACATCAGGACTTTTTGGTGACGGCAATGAAGGTGGATTAGTTGCATTGATCACAGCAGATGGAAATGGACAACGTATTAAAGTTGCCTATAGTACAGATGAAGGAAAAACTTGGAAAAAAACAAATAAAATTGCAGCAGACTGGTCAAAAGATCCGTTAAACAATAGAGATTTCCGAGATCCTAAAGTTTTTAGATGGGAAAATAAATGGTTCATGGTAATTGCAGGCGGACCACTTCGTATTTATTCATCAGACAATCTGACAGATTGGAAATGTGAATCTACATATGCAGATCTTCATACAGAATGCCCTGACCTTTATCCAATTGAAACAAAAGATGGTGTGAAATGGGTACTTTCCCGCGGTGGAAGATTTTATAAAGTCGGTGATTTTAAACAAGTTGATGGAAAATGGAAATTTGTTGCAGATGAAGCTTACAAAAACAGTGACGGTGTTATGAACTTTGGTAAGGATTCCTATGCAGCAATGACATATTATGTACAAGACTTCGGAACACAGGAAAATCCAACGATTCCAGAGATTATTGAAGGAAATTGGATGAATACATGGGATGATTATTGTAATAAAGTTGCAGATACTGTAGGACAGAATTTTAATGGAACTTATAATCTGAATCTTAAAGTAGGACTAAAACAGGAAAATGGAAAATATGTTTTAACACAGACACCAATTAGTGAATATGAGAGTTTAAGAGATGCAGAAAATAAGATTTCTTATAAAGATGTTACAATTTCAGAAGATAATGATCTCTTAAAGGATTTTGCAAAGGATACATATGAGATTGTTGCTAAATTTAAACCATCAGAGAAAACAAAGAAAGTTGGGTTCAGACTAAGAAAGAATCAAAATGATACAGAATATACCGATGTAATTTATGATTTAGAAAATGAGAAACTATCTATCGATAGAAGTAAATCAGGAAAGATTATCAGTCAGGAATTCAAAAAAATAAATGAGCAGTCTAATGTGAAAAAGAATGAAGATGGTTCTGTAGAATTACATATTTATGTAGACAAAGCCAGTGTCGAAGTATTTAGCAGTAATAATACAGCAGCAGGAGCGAACCAGATATTCCCAACACCAACAAGTTTAGGAGCATCTGTTCTAGTAGAAGGTGATCCTGTAAAAGCAGATATTGATATTTATCCAATGAAGTCAATTTGGACAGATAAGGAAGAATTGACAGATGTGGAATCTGTTGGATCTATGCAGAATGAGAACCAGATATTATATGCTGGTGATAGTGTAGAATTAAGTGCATATGTATTTCCAATTTCTATGGATCAGACGATAACATGGGATGTTACAGAAGGAAAAGATGTTGTAAGTATCAAAGAGTCAGATGGAAAAGCAGTTGTAACAGCATTAAAATCAGGAAAAGCAACAGTTACTGCATCGAGTAAATCAGATCCATCAAAGAAAAAGATATTTACGATTAATGTAAAAGAAAATAACTTTAAAACAAACATTAAGAACTTTGTAAATATAAGTGGTAATTGGGCAATTGATGGAGAAGTTTTATCAGATTCTAATCAGTCTGCAAATGATTTTTATATGTCTGAAGATGCAATAGTTAATGAAAAATCAACAATAGAAACAGACATGGCATTTACAAATGGATTGGTAAACTTAATTTTTGCATCATCATCAACAGATCCGAATGGAGCATATTGTATCCAATTTGCACCAAACAGCAAGAATGTGAGACTGTTCAGAATGTATAGAGATGGTGATATTGCATTAGGAGAGATGTCATCCAACATCAATGATGGAAAATATCATCATGTGAAGATTGAAAAAGAAGCGGATGCTGTGAAAGTTTATGTAGATGATAATGAATGTTTGAATTATACTTTTGATGCAGATAAAGAGTCAGACAAAGAATTCTTCAACATCAAAACTGGACATATGGGACTTGGTTTATGGGATGGTGCAGTCAGTTTCAAGAACTTATATGTAGATAAAAAAGAAGAAACAAAACCATCAGAGCCAACAAAACCATCAGAGCCAACAAAACCATCAGAGCCAACAAAACCATCAGAAACACCAAAAACAATTTCAGTAACATTAAAAGGTAATGGTGGAAAAACTGTTACAACAATAAATAAAACAAAAGCTGGAACTAAATTACCAGGATGGAATAAAACAAAATATAAAGCTGCTGGTAAGAAAGGTTATGTATTTGCGGGATGGACTTATCAAGGAAAAGTTGTTAATAAAGTACCTGCTTCAGATAAAAATATTGTATTAACAGCAAAATTTGTTAAAATCAAAGTAGGAACAGCGAAACTATCATCTTTGAAAGGTAAGTCTGGAAAAGGAACAGGATTTGTAGCAAAATCTATCAAATACACAAATAAATATGGAGAAAAGCGAGGATTTAGATTCCGCTATTCTACAAGTAAAAAGATGAAAGCTGCAAAATATAAAACAACAGGATTAGCTAAAAATACATATACAAAAACAGGACTAAAAAAAGGTAAGAAGTATTATGTACAGGTTCGCTATTACTATTATGATTCTACAAACAAGAAGGTATATGGAACATATTCAAAAGTTAAATCAGTAAAAGCATATTAGCAATAATTAAAAAGAAGGGTTTTCAAAGTTGTGTAAGCTTTTGAAAATCCTTCTTTTGGTATTGCAAAATGGATAAGGAGGAGGTTCTTTTAATTCTCAATATTAATTGGAACACCGACCATATCAGCAATTTCAGATACTTTGTCAATAAATTCATCAGAACATACAGTTCCAGGTGCGATTGGATATTCCATCCCTAAGCTGTAATATTTTCCTTCACCAAGCGTATGGTATTTTAAAACATCAACACGTTTCACGGCAGGACCTAATGATTTTATAAATTCGAAACGTTTTTTGATATCATCAAGATCATCGTTCCAGTCTGGTACCAGAACCATTCGGATCCACATTGGTTTGGGGATATCTGCAATCTTTTTTGCATTATCAAGGATCAGCTGGTTGCTGACACCGGTACATTTTTTGTGAATCTGTTCGTCGATGGATTTGATGTCGTATAGGACAAGATCGATTTCTTCTAACAAATGGGATAAAATGTCCCATTTGATCAGTCCTGCGGTATCTAAAGTTACAGGAACACCTTCCTTGCGAAGGAGTTTGGCTGTTTCATAGACAAAATCAGCCTGAAGTCCAGCTTCTCCACCTGAGAAGGTCACACCGCCGCCAGAGACTGTGTAGAATTCTTTGTCACGCAGTAACTTTTGGGCAAGGGCAGCAGATGTGATCCTGGTTCCTACTTTTTCATATGCAGATTTTGGACAGACGTCTTCACATTGCCTTAGAGTGTCCATATCTATATTGGCACGATTGATCACGCATCCATTTTCTGCCATGGATATTTCACCATGGCAGTGTTTGATGCAGGAACCGCACCGGATACAGCGTTGTTTAAAATACATGTATTTTTCACCGGGGAGCATAAGCTCTGGGTTTGCACACCATGCGCAGCGCAGGTTACATCCGATGCAGAAGACAGTCGTGCGGATTCCAGGACCATCTTTCGTAGAATAAGATTGTAAGGTGGAGATAAAACCTTCTTTCATTTTGATCAGCTCCATTCATTTTCAGTACGTGCAATGATCGCTTCCTGAGCTTCCGGCATCAGTGATACAAACTGGGCACAATAACCGGCAACACGAACGATCAGGTCACGGTAATTGTCAGGATCTTTTTGTGCTTTTCTAAGTGTCTCTGTGGATAGGACATTAAACTGGTTATGGTAAATGCCTTTTAACACACTAGCCTGTAAGAAAGCAACAAATTTCATTAAGTTTTCTTCCCCAGCAAGTGCTCCGGAAGCAAAACGCATATTTAACAGCTGTCCGGCAGCAACCTGATCATTTGGAAGTTTGGATACAGAGTTGATAACAGCAGTCGGTCCGTGAGTATCGGTTCCCTGTGTTGGAGAACATCCTTCATTTAAAGGAGTTCCGGCATAACGTCCGTCTGGGGTTGCATTGACATCAAAACCATTTGGTACATAAGATGTAATATTACTTGTAGACATTGTATAGCAGGAAACTTCAGGACCTTTTCCAGTTCTCTCTGTATGGTAATCTGGCAGTAATTTTAAATAAGAATGGAAGACATCAGCGACGATTTCATCAACATAGTCTTCATCGTTTCCGAATTTTGGAACGTTCATGACCATCTTGTGGATGCGAATACCTTCTTCACCTGCCCAGTCAGAAGCCATGGCTTTCATTAATTCATCCATGCTTAAAGTTTTGTCTTCAAATACTAATTTTTTCACAACAGCGAGACTGTTACCAACGATACATGGACCAATGTTGGACTGGGAGATGACATCATATTTACATCCACCCTCTTTTAAAGTCTTGCCAAGTGCCATGCAGTTATCGATAAAGCAGGAAGCAAATGGATCTGCATCGTAAGTTACAAGCGCACGGTCACAGATCGCATCGGATTCAACCGCAAGATCAGAATAATATTTTAAGGCTTTTTCCCATGCAGCCCATACTTCATCGTAAGAAGCATACTCTTTGTCACCAAGGTCGATCAGTTTGATATCTGTTTTTGGATCATTTCCATGATTTAAGACGATCTCAAGAACTTTTCCCCAGTTGACATAAGTCATACCAGTTGCACGATGTCCATACATACCAGGGACACCAGTTTCCACGCAGCCGATCGGACAATAATCAAGAGCATCCTCGTGAGGAATTCCAAGATCTACAAGACCTTTGACTGCAACTTCATCATTAAACATGGAAGGCATACCGCATCCAGTACGGATCAGGCGGGCAGCCAGACGAAGAAGATCGACAGGTGTTGTCTTATTATAACGCATGGAGAAGTTTGGTTCTGCCATAGCAGTCATGTTCATTGCCTCAACACAGAGGTAAGAAAGATCATTGGTTCCATCCGTTCCGTCCTTTTTATAACCACCGACAACAAGGTTGGAATATAAAGGATATCCCTGAGAGAATTTTGTATGTCCATAACCACGGACTTTATTATTAGTACTGTTCATTAAGAACATATGAATGATATATTCCAAAGCTTTTTCTTTGGAAATCTTACCAGAAGCAATATCTTTCTCATAAAGATCATACATATACTGGTCAAAACGTCCATAGCAGAAAGAATGTCCGTTAGATTCAATCATCTGCAGCATATGAACCATGTAGCAGACTTCACATCCTTCCCAGAAAGAACGTGCAGGCTGTTCCATCATGGTAGAAGCCATATCAGCCATGGCAAGAAGTTCTTCTTTACGTTTTTCGTTATCAGCAGATTCTGCCATCTTACGTGCAACATCGGCATAACGTTTGAAGAAATAAAGTACACCTTCCAGGGAAATTGCAACAGATTCATAAAATACTTTCTGTGAATCACTCATAGAAGGATCAGCCATCTTTTCTCTTGCTTCATCAGCGATAGAACGGAAACCACGTCCAAGGACAAGCTCATGCTTTGGAACGATATGTCCATCTCCGGAACTTGAGATACCGCCAAGATGTAAAACTCCCTGAGTAGAAGCATCACGAATCTCATCGGTAAGGTTGGAAGCGACTTCATCCTGATGTGTATGGCCATGCCAGTAAGGAGCGATCTCGCGAATGTCTTTCTTTACCTGCTCAGAACACTGGAAGACATCGCCGCTTCGCTTGTCAAAAGCAGTGGCTCCATTGGTTCCATCCAGTTCATCGACGACCCAGTCGATCGAAAATTCAGGAAAGACAGGGGCAGCAAAGTTAGAACTTGCCTGATTTCCAAAGATCAGGCTGTCAGATTCGATATAAACAGTCATATGAGCCAGTGTATGAGCGAAAGCTTTTGCTTTGCGCAGAATGTAAGGCTCACCTTCTGTTTGTTTAAAACTTTCCGTGTATAAAACAGCACGTTCACTACAGATACTTGCAACACGGTTTGACATTTTCTTCTGGAAACGATCAATACGAGAAAGATCGATATCATCTGTTTGTGGGATAAATTCTAAAAAGTTTCTCATGAATATAACTCTCCTTTCAAGGTATTAGTTCTTTCTGGAAGAACTAGAATGTTGATAATGATCTAAGAACTGTGCGCAAGGTTTTAAAAATCTGGAATAAGATTTTTTGTTTAATAATGATAAGTTCATTATACCAAGCAGTAGTTCATAAATACACAAGATACATAAAAAAACGGTGATGATCGGACGAGCGATCGGAAGAATAAAGACCAGAGCAGCAATAAAACCAACGATGCCAAATATGATCTGGAAGATACTCGCTGCACGATGCGTCCAGTGGATTGATTGTGATGGATTATTCATAATGATACCTCCATAAATTTAAAATACACTCGATAAAGAGTATATAGTTATATAAATTGTTTCTTTCTGAGTACATAGTAACATAAATGTATCATACATTCAATACAATTCATACAAAAAATTGACAAGAAAGAAAAAATTAAGCATACTAAAGACAAAGAAGTGTGATAGAATAAAACTAATAAATTAGCAGAAAGGAAATACCCATGGATTTAGATTATTTTAAAAAGACATTTAAACTTGACTCAACAAGTTCAGAGCCAATGTATAAACAGATATCAAATTACCTGAAACGAATGATCCAGATGGGCATCTTGAAAGAGGGAGATCAGATGATCCCGGAAGTCACGATCTGCAATGAGCTAAATGTCAGCAGATCAACCGTAAGACTTGCTATGGCAGAGTTACTGGACGAGGGATTGCTTGTAAGATATAGAGGAAAAGGTTCCTATGTTGCGGACAACCGAATGAAACGTCCGATCAACTATTTATACAACTTTACAGAAAGCATGCATGATATTGGAGCTCAGGCATCTTCTGTTGTTCTGAATGCAGAAGTATTATCAAAGATACCAGAAGAAGTCAGAGAGAAACTTCAGCTTCCAAAAGAACAGAGAAAAGTATTTTATCTTCACAGAATACGTTGTGGAAATAATGAGCCGATGCTCGTGGAGCATACATATATCCCATATTATCTATGTAATGGAATCGAATCGTATGATTTTTCATCCATTTCATTGTACTATATTCTTGATAGTCTTTATGGTTTAGAACCATATCATGCGACAGAGACGATCGAAGCTGTGAATATGACAGAAGATGAACGAAAGATTTTAAGATGTCAGGAAAATATTCCAGCATTTAGGATTAAACGAATCTCACACACCGAGACAGGGTTAATCTATGAATATACAGAATCAACCAGCCGTTCCGATCGAAATGTCTTTCAATTAGAATTATATAAAAATCAGACAGCAGGAAAAAATCCAGTAAATATCCAGCGCAATTTTCGGCGGGACTAATATAGAAGAAAGATTCAGAGACAGGATTGTATGAATACAAAAAATCATACGAATCCTGTCTTTTTTTTGCATACTAAATATATAAAATGCACAAAAAACTCTTGACAAGAGTCGTTATCCATGTATATAATTCAATACATAAAAGAAATGTATCATACATTTGATACATATGACAGGGCCCAGTCATATGTATGGTATCAAAGTGAATTTATACATGATGAGAAGGAGGAACAAGATGAAGTATTTACTCATGGTTGGACATGGACAATTTCCACCAGGATTGCATAATGCATTGACAATGTTTGCTTCCGACACACCAGACCTTATGTACTGCAATCTGGAAAATGGTATGGACACCGATAAATACGTTGAGAATCTCAAGAAGAAATTAGAAGTGATCGATCCACAAAAGGACGAGATCATTATTCTTTCAGATCTGCCAGGAGGTTCTCCATTGACGAATGTGATTGCTGTTTTAGGAGAGATGGAAATGTTAGAACATTGTGTGATCTATACAGGAATGAATCTTCCATTAGCGATCAACGTAGTTATGACGAAAGATTCGACAACACTGGATAAACTTGATGAACTTGTTTTAGCCGATACACAGGCAAAACGTTTTGTATTAGAAACAGACGAAGACGATGAAATCTGATCAAAGGATCAGGAAGGAGAATATATATGGCAATTTCATTTATTCGAATCGATGACAGAATCATTCATGGACAGACGGTTACGCGCTGGGCAAATGAATATCCTTGCACAGGACTGATTGGTGTCAATGATGCAGCAGCAGGAAATAAACTTTTAGTATCCGCATTTAAAGGTGCAAGCTCAAAGAAGACATTCGTGTGGAACAAAGAACATTTTAAGAAAAATGCAGATAAAGTATTAACAAGCAAAGACCAGTACTTCCTAATCACAAAGAACTCTGTGGATATGGCGGAATTATTAGTAGATTTTAAATTTGCTACACCGATTAAAAAAGTTATCGTAGGACCATGCCCAGACCGTCCAGGTGCAGTCAAACTTGGAAATAACCAGTCCATCACACAGGATGAAGCAGAAGCTTTTGAAAGAATGTATCAGGCTGGATTTGAGATTGAATTTGCACTGGTAAAAGAGGCATCGATCGGAACATGGGAAAAATTCAGAGGTAAATTTGGATACTAAAGGATAACAGGTCACGAAAGGAGAGAGAAAATGAGCGTTTCAATTTGGCAAGCTACACTATTTGGAATTTTCGCCTGTCTGGCATCTTTGCCTGGTATGGGTGGAACTGTTGTTGGAAACTATACATTAGGTCGTCCATTAGTTGGGGTTTGATCTGCGGACTGATCATGGGTGATGTTGCAACCGGAATCATTGCCGGAGCAGCAATCCAGATCGTATATATCGCACTGATCACGCCAGGTGGAGCAGTTGCAGCGGATGTAAGAGCGATTTCTTATATTGGGGTACCGCTGTCAATCATTGCGATCACAAACATAGGACTTACAGGAGCCAAAGCTACATCTATGGCAACAGCTCTTGGATCAACAGTAGGAACTCTTGGTACAGTTTTAATGTATGGAACAGCAACGATGAACCTGATCTGGCAGGCATATGGATGGAAGTGTCTGGAATCAGGAAAATTAAAGAAATTATATGCAGTTGATATGGGACTTCCATGGATCTCACATATTATTTGTTCCTTCATTCCGACATTTATCATTACATATTTAGGATCAGACATGATCAAAGTTATCCAGACTTACCTTCCAATGGATGGAGTTTTCATGATGACGATCTTAACACTTGGAAGCCTTCTTCCTTGCGTAGGTATTGCAATCTTATTAAAACAGGTAGCAAACCGTCCGATCGATATTCTGATCTTCATGTTTGGATTTACATTAGCAGCAGTTATGGGATGTAACCTTGTAGCAGCAGCGATCATCGGTGGATTCATGGCATGGATTTACTATCAGGTAAAAGCAAATGCAGCAAAACATGTTGCAGTGGCAGCCGATGATGACTTTGAAGAAGAGGAGGATATCTAATATGGCAGCGAAAAAATTATCTAAAAAAGCGTTAAACAAATCCTTCTGGTTATGGTTTCATGGACATTTAACATGTTTTACATATGAACATATGCAGACATTTGGATATATGTGTTCTATGTTACCGCTGATCGAAGAATTATATGACAGCAAAGAAGAACAGAAAGAAGCACTGACAACATATTCTAGTTTCTTTAATACAGAGCCACAGTTAGGTGGATCACTGGTAGTTGGAGTCACAGCTGGGCTTGAAGAAGCAAGAGCAAATGGAGAAGAAGTAGATGGTGACCTGATCAATGGTATCCGTGCCGGATTAATGGGACCATTAGCAGGAATTGGAGATTCCATCGTTGTAGGAACATTGATTCCATTATTATTAGGTATCGCACTTAGTATGTCAACAAATGGAAGTCCTTTAGGAGCTGTATTCTATATTGTAGCATGGAACTTAATTTCTGTACTTGGAATGCGTTTCTTATACTACAAAGGATATAATCTTGGAGAAAAAGCAGTTGCACTCGTCGTCGGTGAGAGCGCGATGGCCATACGAGAAGCGATCATCATGGTCGGAACAATCGTAATCGGTGCAGTAGCAGCAACATGGATCAACATTACAACATCACTTGTTATCGTTAAGAAAGCAGCCGGAACGGAAGGTATTACATTACAGAGTTCTTTAGATGGAATCTATCCTAAGATTTTAAATGTAGTATTTGTATTACTATGCTGGTGGTTAATGAGCAAGAAGAAAATGTCTCCACTTGCTACAATGGCAATCATGTTAGCAGTTGCATTCGTAGGTGTATTAGTTGGATTCTTTAACCCAGGATTAAGCTATTAATCATAAGTATAAAACCTCTGAATAAAAAGTGAAAATAGTTTCGGTGCGAAACATTGAATGGAAATTTAAATGTTTTGCATCGAGACTTTTTCACATATAAAATGAGATCATAAGGAGATAAAAAGTTATGGAAAAACAGCGGATACCAGCAGATTTTTTGATCGGAACTTCAAGCAGTGCATGGCAGATTGAAGGATGTGCAGGAAAGAAGGAAGGTCAGGAGAGCTGGGCAGAACTTTTTTACGATACCAATCCAGATATTTGGTATGATGATGTAGGACCGAAAAAAGCAAGTGATTTTTATCATCATTACAAAGAAGATATCAAAACAATGGCATCTTTTGGAATGACCGGATTCCGCTTTACGATCCAATGGGCAAGATTTATGAAAGATCCAATCGCAGGAATTGTAGACTATGATGCAGTGGAATATTACAGAGATGTCATCCATGAAATAAAGAAAAATGGAATGGAACCAGTTATATCACTGGAACATTGGGATATTCCAGCAATATTATTTGAAAAATATAATGGATGGGTTGGAAGAGAGACAGTATATCTTTATGAACAGTATGTAAAAGCAGTATTAAAAGAATTTCATAAGGAAGTGAAATTATGGTTTGCTTTCACAGAACCCAATATTCCAATCGATAATGGCTATATGGATGGAATCTGGTATCCATTTAAACACGCACCAAAAGAAGCATATCAGGCACATTTTCATAAGATCCTTGCTACGACAAAAGCAGTTAAAGCGATGGAACCATACAAAGAAGATGGATGCAGACTTGGAGTTATGTTACATATGACACCAATCTATGCAAGAAGTGGAGAAGCAAGAGATGTACAGGCAGCCTATTATGCAGATCTGTTTCAGGTAAGGATTTATCTAGATCCATATCTAAAGGGAGAATTTCCACAGGAATTATTAAGAAAATTAGAAGAACATAACTGTATGTTTGCGTATGAACAAGCTGACTTTGAAGACATCAAAAAATACCGTATTGATATGTTAGGAATTGATTATTATTTCCCAATTCGTGTCAAAGCAAGAGAAACAGCATACGACAAAGATGTATTCCATCCAGAATTCTACTATGAACCATGGGTGATGCCGGGCAGAAAATACAATGCCGACAGAGGATGGGAGATTTATGAAGAAGCAGTTGTAGATATCGGAATGCGAATCAAAGAAGACTACGACAACATTCCGTGGTTTATCAGTGAGAATGGAATCGGAATCGAAGGCGAAGACAGATATCGAAACAAAGAAGGATACATTGATGACGATTACCGTATTGATTTTCTAAAGGGACATTTACAGAGAGCCTTAAAAGTAAGAAATATGGGATCTAACTGTTTTGGATATTTTGTTTGGTCATTTGTTGATAATCTGTCAGCGATCAATGCATTCAAGAATCGATATGGATTATTGGAATTAGATCTTAAAACAGGAAACAGAATTCCAAAGAAATCCTTATATTGGTTCAAAGAAATCATGAAAGACAGACAAGTATAGGAGGAAAAAATGAAACATATCATTTTAGTAAGCCATGGACAATTTGCAAGCGGATTAAAAAGTGCGATTGGTGTTGTGATGGGAATGGCAGATGAAATTACAGCATTAGGATTAGAAGAAGGAATGGATATCAAAACGTTCAGAGAAAAATTTCTTGAAATTTTGAATCAGATTCCAAAAGAAGATGAAATCATACTGTTATGTGATATTATTGGAGGCTCTCCATTTACAAGTTCCGCAGAATTATTAAGACAGGAAGGATTCTTAGAAAGAAGCTTGATCTTAACAGGAATGAATATGCCAGTACTTGTACAGTTATTATTACAAAAAGATGATTCCGCGCTTGAACAATTAAAATCGGAGGTCAAAGCAATCAGTGCAGGAACCATTCAGATTTTTGAAGAAGAATCAGAAGACGAAGACGAGGAATTATAAGGTAGTATAAGAATAGAAAAACAGTTGTTATATGATAGATGTTACTCATATAACAACTTTTTTTTATGAAATCCTTATTGGAAAAGTATAAAATTTTTGCTCCATAATGAATGTTTATGTGATAAAAGTTAGAAAAGTTGTAAAAAATCAATAAAAAAGGTTGGAAAAGTTGCAAAAACTATGTAAAATAAGGCTAGAAAAGTTGCAGAATAAACAAAAAAGAGGATGGAAAAAATAAAATCAGAGGTGATATGATGATCGATCGTGAGATGAAAACCACAATCAATAACTGGATTTTACAGGGAAAAGAGGCATTTCTATTAACTGGAGCAAGACAGATAGGAAAAACATATCTGATCAGAGAGTGTTTAAAAGAATCAAAATATGATTATGTAGAATTAAACTTTATAGAACGTCCAGAATTAGTAGAACTATTTGAGAATGCCACAAATGCACAAGATCTGTTAATGCGATTGAGCCTAATCACAGATAAACAGCTAAACAAGGGAAAGACAATCATCTTTTTTGATGAAATACAAGAATTTAAAGACATAGTGACAAGAATCAAATTTCTTGTAGAAGAAGGAAGTTTCAGATACATTATGAGTGGTTCACTTCTAGGTGTTGAACTAAACGACTTAAGATCAGCTCCAGTAGGCTATCTAAGAATCGAAGATATGTATCCATTAACAGTAAAAGAATTCATGAAAGCTGTTGGAATCAAAGAAAATATACTAGAAATGCTGGAAGAATGCTATAAGAAACAACAACAAGTCGATGAATTCGTACACAAGAAAATGCTGGATGTATTTTACCTTTATCTGATCGTAGGAGGAATGCCAGAAGCAGTTGCAGTATATACAGAAACAAACGACCTTGCAAGAGTAGCAGCAGTCCATCAAAAAATCATGAGACTATATAAAGCAGACTTTACAAAATATGAAACAACCTACAAACTGAAATTAAGAGAAATCTACGATTCCATGCCAGGACAGCTAGACAGCAAAAACAAAAGGTTCAAGATCAACACACTCGGAAAAGGGCTTAACTATGACCGGGTAGCAAATGATTTTCTATGGCTGAAAGATGCAGGCGTAGCAATTCCTGTATACAACATAAACGAACCAAAGCTGCCACTGATCATAAGTGAGAACAGAAATTTATTCAAACTATTCTTCTCAGACGTAGGAATCCTGACCAATCAGTATTCAGATCAGGTAAAAATAGCCATATTAAATAAAGAAAAATCAATCAACAACGGAGCACTCTTCGAAAATGTAGTAGCACAAGAACTATTAGCAAACGGATTTAATCTATACTACTTTAACAACAAAAAACAAGGAGAATTAGACTTCGTCATAGAACTAGATGGAAAAGTAACTCCTCTAGAAATAAAATCAGGAAAAGATTACAAAAAACACTGCGCTTTGGAAAATGTATTAAAAGAGAAAAACTACGAAATAGAAAGAGCATATATCTTCTCAGAAGGAAACGTAGAAATAAAAGATCAGAAGATCTATATGCCAATTTACATGATAATGTTCTTGAAGAATACAGAATTAGAAAATACTATCTACAAGATAGATTTAAGTGGTTTATAAAAACTATTTCTATAAGCAACATTTCAATACCTCTAAATTAAAGAAAAATTCAACTATATACGGTTTCTGCCCATATATAGTTGAATTTTTCATCTACAGCCTAAAGGATAGCCATTAGTTATTTATAATAATCTTCCACAATAAATCTTGCCACACTATCCAAATCATTTTTCTCAATTACCATATCCGCCATCTCACGAATCTGCGGCAATCCATTTTCCGGTACATAACATCGATCAGATAATTCAAGCATCTCCACATCATTCACATTATCCCCAAATGCAACGATCTCATCAATGTCATACATCTCCTTCAATTTCAAAATTGCAGAAGCCTTCGATACAGATTCCTCACAAATTTCAATAAAATAATTTCCAGTATAAATATCCTTCGTGATCGTTGCCTTAATTCCATCAACAGAAGCGGAAAGATCAAGAATCCGTTTCGTTTTTTCATAAGAACCATAACCAACAAAGAAAATTACCTTACATGAATCCGACATTTCAGATAAAGAAGCAAGATCTTTTTTGAATGTATGATACATCGGTCCACGCTTTTTAATGTAAGCCTGATCAGCTTCATCAAAAAGTCCCTCATATAGAAGATACAATTCCTCATCGACTAATCCATAGATAAAAGAAGCAATCTCATTTTCATCAAGAATCTTTTTTAATTGAAGGACGCGATCAAAAGGAATATCGGAAATCACATCATAATGTCTTGTCTGGCAGTTATAAATACATCCGCCTGTATTTAAAATGACAGGAATCGAAAAATCAACGCCAGCAACTCTTTGATCAAAAGCAAATAAGTTTCTGGATGTTGCAATACTTACTTTTGCCCCGTCTTTTATTACTTTATTCAAGATATTACGGCTTCTATCACTGATATGACCATCAGAAGCCAGCAGTGTCCCGTCAAGATCTGAAATATATAAAGTCTTTGTTTTCATAAAAATAAATCCTTTCTTACTTAATAACAAACTGTTTTTACTATATACAAAAGGAATTTCAGAAATAAAATGTTCGAAATCTCCTTACAGACAATATTATACCCCTCAAAACGAACACAGTAAACTATAAAAATTACTAAAAAACTTACAAAACAAACAAAAACGCAAAAATAAAATAAAAAATCGAACAAAAATGAAAAATAAGTGTTTACAAATGTTTGAAAGTATGGTATAAAATAATCAGGAGGAAAAAATAACACACAAAAACAAACAAATCACACCGTGTTATTTAGAAACAAAATGAAAAAATTAACAAAAAAAGCAGCCGAAATGACAACAAAAGAATTAGCAGCTTACATCGATTACTCCGTATTAAAACCAGAATTTACAGAAGAACAGATCATAGAATTAACAAAAGATGGAGTAAAACTTGGATGTGCAACAATTTGTATCAACCCAGGATATATGGAATTATGTGAGCCATATGTAAAAGGAACAGACACAATGTTATGTCCAGTTACAGACTTCCCATTCGGAACAAGCTCAACAAAATCTAAAGTAGAACAGATTGAAGACGTAGCAAAATATGACACAGTCAAAGAAGTAGACGTTGTAGCAAACTTCGGACACATCCGTGCAGGAAAATATGCAGAAGTAACAGCAGACATCAAAGCATGTGTAGATGCAGCTCACAAATATGGAAGAGAATTAAAAGTAATCTTCGAAACAGACGCATTAACAGAAGAACAGGTTCGCAAAGCATGCCATTGTGCAATGGACGCAGGAGCTGATTTTGTTAAGACAAGTACAGGATTCTTAACAGGATTTGATGCACATGGTGCAACACCAGAGATCATCAAAGTAATGCAGGAAGAAGTCGGAGACAAATGTAAAGTCAAAGGAAGCGGATGCATTCGTACAAGAGAACATTTCTTACAGCTGATCGATATGGGAATCGACAGAATGGGTGTTGGATACCGTTCTGTACCAGTTGTATTAGACTTAGACAAGTAAGCAGCTTATGAATAAAGAAATCGCAGATGCATTGAACTGCATCATAGAATTTCTGGCTGTAAGAGATTTAGCACAGATGTCAAAAGATGCCCTCAAGAAAGCTTGTGGGGCATCAAAGGCAGATGTGATCATTGCATTAGGAAGCGACCTTCCAGTCGTAGCCGAGACAGCTTGTGAACTTTACAAGGCAGGATACGGAGAGAAATTAATGTTTTGTGGAGGAATCGGTCATTCCACAGTGAATTTAAAGAAGAAAGTTGCAAAGATTCTTAATGTAGAAACAGATCAGTTACCAGAGTCAGAAGCCGAAATATACGCATGTTTAGCAAAAGACAAATACCAGATTGAAAGTTCATCCATTTTCATGGATAAAACCTCAACCAATACATCCGAGAATATAAAAAATGCCATACAAATATTTAACGATCATACAATAAAACATGAAACTATGATCCTCATTCAGGATCCAATCCTTCAAAAAAGAAGTTATGTAACAGCATTAGATATGTTCAATGATCGTCAAAAGATCATAAATTATGCTCCAATAATTCCAAAACTTAATTCGGATGGAACCATTGAAAATGATACGCCATATTTATGGGAAGGAACAAGGCTTTACGAACTAGCATTGGGCGAAGTATACCGTCTTCGTGATGATGAGAATGGTTATGGACCAAAAGGGAAAGGATTTTTAAGACATGTCGATATACCAGAAGAAGTAAATCGTTCGTTTGAAATAATCGCAGACAAGATGCCAGAGTATCTTGCCCGCTGTCAGTAGGGACAACCTAGCACGATGAAGGAAGGAGAACACCATATGAAACAGATTATGATCATGAGCCACAGTATATTTGCAGAAGGAATCAAATCCGCATGTGAAGATATGTTAGGACCGCAGAATGATATTATCACGATCGGTTTTACAAATAACGCTGAGTTTGAGAAGACGATCAGTGACAAACTGGATAAGATTCCAGAAGAAGATGAGCTTATTTTATTATTTGACAGTATGAGAGGAACTCCTTGTACGGCCGTCATCGAATTGTTGAGAAAGAAGAATATCTCAAAGAAAAGTCTGTTACTGACTGGAATCAATCTGCCAGTTCTTGAGCAGGTTATCCGTTATAAAGAAGAAATGAGTCTGGAGGAACTAAAAGATAAAGTGATGCAGCTTGCAGTAATCTCTATTGCGGGAACAACTTTATCTTTCCAGAAGAATGGAATTTCATGAAAATTTATCATTAGAATTGTCCTTTTCTGTTCCTTTTTGTTCGAAAGTAGGGTAAAATGAGAGGGAATAATAAAGGAGCAAAAAAGATGATAGCAAGCGAACGTTATGAAACCATATTAAATCTGATCCAGGAGCAGGGAATCGTGAAAGTGAAAGATCTTGCGAAACTTATGCAGGTAACAGAGACAACGATCCGGCGTGACTGTGAAGAACTGGAACATCAGGGCAAATTAATCCGCGTTCACGGCGGGGCCAAAGGAATCAACCAGAATAAGATCGTTTCAAACCGCGACGAGAAGAATGTACGGGATCGCACAGAATTTTCCGAAAGCAAGGAACTCGTATGCAAGAAAGCAGCATCCTTTGTCAAAGAAGGTGACTGTATCTTCCTCGATGGGATTACAACGGTTGTTCCGATGGTTAAATATTTAAAGGACAAGAATATCAAGATTGTTACACACAACTTTCTCGTAGCAGAAGCTTACCAGAATATGACATGCAAAGCGGAACTGTTTTATTTGGGTGGAAAATACATTCCGGAATATAACATGTCAGCAGGACCTGTAACGATCGGGAATCTCTCAAGATTTAACTTTGACTATGCATTTTTAGGCTGTGCAGGCGTAGACTTAGAAAAGGGCATGAGTTATACGACGGAGACGGAGACAATGATGGTCAAGGAAAAAGCGATGGAACAGTCAATGAACAATTATCTGTTGATTGATTCTTCCAAATTATCGGTCAAAGGATTTTACAATTTCTCCAAATTGTCAAACTTTGATGCGATCATTTGCAATGAATTCGAAGGAATGGAGAATGTCGAGTTACCAGACAATTTTATTATTGTTCCAACGGATCAGGCATAGAATAACAGTATAAAAGAATATAAAAGTGTAAATAAGTAAAAAGGAGAGAAAAAACTGTTGGAAGGCAGTTTTTCTCTCCTTTTGTGTGTTTTTTAGGTGTTTTTAGGTTGATTGAATTGTTGAATTGGTTGAATTGCAAAATATCAGGTATTGAAAATATGAAATAAATATAGTATATTAAAAACATGAAAAATATACAGTTATATAACAGGATGGGAGGAAATCAGTTCAAATGGCACAGCAAAAGAAAATAAAGAACCATATAAAAGCAGATCATATTTTAAAAAAATTCTGGAAAGATAATAGCAGATTTGCAGATTTATTTAATGCTTGTATGTTTGATGGAGAGCAGGTGTTAAAACCTAATGACCTGACAGAAGTAGATACGGATATTTCATCATTTCTTCAATTTAATGGGCATGCAGAAACAATACAGAAAGTCTTAGATGTAGTTAAGAAAACAGCATTTGGTATTGATTTTGTAATTCTAGGAATTGAAAATCAACAGAAAGTTCATTATGCAATGCCATTGCGTCACATGGTAGGTGATGCATTTTCTTATTTAAAAGAATACAATGAATTAGCAGCTCAAAATAAAAAGCAAAAGAATTGGAGAAATTCAGATGAATTTTTATCAGGGTTAACAGCAGAGGATCGTTTACATCCAATGATTACGATCTGTATTTATTATGGCGAAAAAGAATGGGATGGTCCTCGTTCATTGATAGACATGTTGAAAGTACCAGAAAGATTTCAATCGTTAGTATCAGATTATAAGATGAATCTTATAGAGGTAAGAAATAGTGAATATCTGAAATTTCAGAATTCAGATGTCAGTACAGTTTTTGATATCAGTAGATTCATTTATGATAAAAGATATGATAAAATTAATGATATGTACAAAGAGCAATTAATACCTTCAGAATTGGGATTAGTAATTGGTGCGATTACAGAATCACAGAAATTGATTGATGATGCAATAAAGCTAGAGAAAGAAGGAGGACAGATGAATATGTGCAAAGCGTTAGAGGAATTAGAAGAAAAAGGAAGGATAGAAGGAAGAAGAGAAGGAGAAATCAAAGGAGAAATCAAAAATAAAATTCTACTCATTCAAAAAAAATCCCTAAGAGGGGATTCTATGGAGAAGATAATAGATGATCTTATGGAAAGTATAGAATTTGTTCAGCCGATTTATGAAATGATCAAACAGAATCCAGAGTTATCAGTTGATGAAATCTATAGGATTATCAGTAAATAATTTTCAAAATAGAATATCATCAATTTATCAACTGCAAAAAAACATAGAATGAGAAATAAAAACAGGAACCGCAGACCAAATGCAGTTCCTGTTTTTATGTTGTAATAATTTTAAGATTGAGATGTAATTGATATTATTTAAGAGAAATTATTTCTTCTTAGTTTTTAAAGCTTTCTTAGCAGACCAAGCAGAGTAAACATTTTTAGATTTGTTGTTTACTTTTGTTACTTTGTAGCTTCGAACTCTTACATAATATTTCTTATTCTTTTTCAGTTTCTTTAAGACTTTAGAAGCAGATTTTGCAGAAACCTTTACAGTTTTTGCATTCTTGAAGTTCTTAGAAGTACTATACTGGATCTGGTAAGCAGCAACTCCGGAAACTTTCTTCCATGTAACTTTCAGAGAAGTTTTCTTAGCTTTGCTTAATTTAACAGTTGTCTTAGTTGGAGCTTTGACAGTTGTTGTGTTTGTTACTGTTGTTGTAGCAGATGGTTTTGCTGTAGTAGCAGGTAATTTTGCAATTGTTTTAGTAGAAATTATTTTACCACAGTTCTTGCATTTTTCAACAATAGAACCTTCTTTTGTTGTAGTAGCAGGAGTTGTGATTGTTTCGATGTCATGTTTCTTTAAAGACTTTACAGCATTAATTGCATCTGTAATATGAGGTACTTGTTCCGTAGCCTCGCTAGAAGTTAAATCTTCTTTGTTAAGTAAATCTTTTGTTTCAGAAGTTTCTACCAGAAGACTATCAAATGCAGCTTTAGCAGCAGTGCTTTCACAGTAATCATCTTTATTGAAAGATTCAGCTTCTGTAACTAATTTCTGAAGAGTGGCTTTTTCTTCAGCACTAGCAGGATTAGATTTAAGGGCAATATTATCTTTTGTAGCTTCAAAATCATATGTATAATCTTCATATCCAAGAGCATAAATTGTTAAGCTCCAGTAACCTGTTCCATCTGTACCTTTAGGAAGCTGGCAACGAACAGAATCAGTTAATCCTAACTGAATTCCCTGTTTACTGTGCATCCAGTTATCAGCTTCGAATTTTGTTCCATAAGTAGCTAGTGCGTTTGTACGTGTGTTGTCATTACCGTAGTATGTCCATTTTACAGCTTGCATATTAGCACCTAAAGCACCATAACCAGTTCCTGTAAAATCAACACGGAGAAATTCACCGAAAGATCCTGGAGTAGTTTTTACCTCTGGAATTAAATTAGTTGCTGTTTTTAAATCTGTATCTTTAAGTCCGGAAGTTGTACCTTTATTTGCACGGGCACTGAATGAAAAAGTACCATTTTCATTTTTTACAGCAGTTTTTAAACCTTGTGTTGTAGCATCGACGGAAGCAGTAGGAGTTGCTTTTTTCATAGCTCCTTCACCATTACTTCCACAATTTAAAGTTTCACCGTTTTCAATAATTTTGCCGGCATATGCCTCAGAAAAAGCAGCCCAATCATTATTGGAAACCTTGACAGGAACATATTTTGTTCCCTTGATTTGGAAATTAACGAATGTATATTTATCTGATCCACAAGTAACATCAGTATATAAAAGAGTTTTACCGTCTTCTGCGTAGTTCTTATGGAATGAGTACAGGTTACCGGCTGCATCTTTAAGAACAAATTCAGAACTTAATGATGATCCACTTTCAAATCCAGCAATGTCAACAGAATGAATATTTCCAGCATCATCTTTTAGGTTGATTGAAAACATACTCTGGAAAGAAGTACGTGAAATTCCATGGTTTAGAGTGGCACGAGTTACAACATCATACCCACCCTTGTCGTATTCTCCATGACTGTCTGCGACATCAGAAGAGCTTGTGTCAGTAGGATTTAAAACTCCTTCGTTTTCCCAATATTCTGTCCAAGTAAGTCCAACATAACAATAATGATATCCGTCAGACGTTTCTTTTTCAGCAGCCTTAACAATGTGAGCAACGTTAAAAATATTCGCTGTCACAGGAGTCGCAGTTAAAACCATTGCACCACTCATAGCGATAGCAAAAGCTTTCCCGATTAATCTTTTACGCATATAGTTTTTCCTCCGTTTTTCTGCAATATAAAATAATAGCGCGTATGTAGTTAGAAAACTCTAACTGCTGAAAAATATGATACCACACGAACGGTTAGTGAACAATAACTATAAATGAGAATAATTATCAATATCTCATCACTTGTTAAGTGCAGGCGTACTCCTACGGTCACTGGACAGGATATTGATAATTATTCGGGAAATTACTATAATTAAGGAAGTCATAGTAAGAAATTTGTAAGAATTATATCTGTAGAAACGAAAGAACCACCTGATACACTAAAACCATCAAAGATACAAGGAGGAAAAGTATGAACCAGCCAAAGATTCTGGTCGTTGATGACGACAAAGAAATCGTAGGAGCGATCAAGAAACGCCTGGAAATGGAAGACTATGAGATCATAACCGCATATGATGGTCTGGAAGCCATGGATGTCCTGATGGAACAAGAAGTCCAGCTTCTGATCATAGATGTCATGATGCCGAAGATGGACGGACTATCCGCAACGATGAGAATCAGGGAAAGCAAGAATATTCCGATCATCATTCTTTCAGCCAAGACAGAAGAAAGCGATAAGATCTTAGGACTGTCCATGGGAGCCGATGACTATATCAGCAAACCGTTCCGCCCAGATGAACTAGTAGCGAGAGTGAAATCCCAGCTGCGAAGATACATGCAGTTTGGAGGAATGAACGCCGCAGAAAGCAATAAGGAACAGATCGTCAATGGCGGATTGATCCTTGACATGAAAGGAAAAAGAATGCTGGTAGACGGAGAGCCAGTGAAACTGACTGCAACCGAATACAAGATCGTAAGCCTTCTGATGAACAACCTGGGCAGAGTATTTTCAGCAGATGAGATCTACGAACGCGTATGGAACGAAGAAGCCTATGCAACAGAGAATACCGTTATGGTCCACATCCGTCGTATCCGCGAGAAAATAGAAATAGATGCAAAAAATCCAAGATATTTAAAGGTGGTGTGGGGAATTGGATACAAGATCGAGAAAATGGACTAACAAAGTATTGATCACACTTGTGATGATCGCCATGACCCTGTCAGGGATATATGGACTCAACACGATCCATAACATGGCATTGACAGGAGATAACAGCTTCAGTCTGGATGAACAGGATCAATCAGACTATATCAAACACACACAGATGTCACTGTTTGACAAATGGGCAGATCAAGAAAGTAATAAAGTCTATTATACACAGGCAAATCATGTATCAGAAAGTTTACTGAATAAGATAAAAAAAGAATCGTTTGTGAAAGTAACGATGAAGGTCAAACCATATGATAAAAAGATGGTAACGACAACATCAACATATGGAACAGAAAATGCGAACTATACTGGGGGCAGGATTGAACATTTTCATATAGAAAGAGACAAGACAGAGAAATTAAACAAAGACGGAAGTTTCAAAGGATGGGATCCGTATGATGATTACGATGAGTACAGTGAGTACATTGTGCCTCAGACAGAATACTATGAATTCTCAGGAGATAATTATACACTGCGGGATATATTCCCAGAACAGCTTCTGATCAATGATGAGAAGAATCAGCGTCTGGAAAATGCAGACATTGAGATTTCTTTGACAAAAAAAGCACTAACAGAGATTGAAAATTTCCGAAAAGGATCAACAAAACAGATCACGATGGGAATCAAAACGATCATCATTGTTTCGATCATCGAAGTGATCGGAACGATCCTTCTGTGCATCTTATTTGCACTTCAGGAAAAGCGAACCAGATTTTTTAGAGGGCTTGACAGGCTCTGGTGGGAGATCATACTAGTGACAGCAATTACGCTGCTTGGACTGGCAATCGCATTATGCTTTGCGATCTGGGAATATACGATAGAATATACACAGGGCGTGATCACAGGTTCAACGATCGAGATGATCATGACGCTAAGTTATATCTCAGTTCCATTTTTCATTATGGCATTTGCTGTATGCATTCAGACAACGGTATGGAGGATTCGCCAGAAGAATCTTCTGGATTCAACATTTTGTCTAGGATATTTTCGAAAATGGAGCCGTTACGCAAAGACAAGAAGAAAGCTGGAAGATGAAGCGATGTCATTTGCAGAAAAACATGCAAGAGACAGGATCAGACAGTACAGGGTCTTACGATATATTTTAACTGTCAGTACACTTGCTTGTATCATCATGGGAATGAGTGGAATGAATATTCCATCCCCACTCTTGTTTATAGCAGCAGTCATCTTTGTTTTCCTTATCAGATATTTTTCAAGATATTCAGACCAATATGCAAAAGAACAGAGAGATTTAAGCATGCTGGTCGATCAGATCGAACGTATTTCTAATGGAGAACTGACGGCAACGACCGATATTTCAAAAGAATCTGCGTATTATGAATACAGTCAGAAACTGACCAATATCGGGCAGGGAATGGAAAAAGCATTAGAAACACAGATGAAGGGCGAGAGAATGAAGATCGATCTGATCACAAACGTATCACATGATCTGAAGACACCGCTGACTTCTATCATTGGATACGTCGATCTCTTAAGCAGAGATCAGACATTATCCGCAGAATCAAGAGATTATGTAACTATCCTGATCAACAAGACCGAACGCTTAAAAGCTATCATTTCTGACCTGTTTGAACTTGCGAAAGCAACAAGTGGAGATGCGAAAGTAGATCTGGAAGAAATGGATATGAAACGTCTGGTAGAACAGACACTGGGGGATATGGCAGATCAGATAGAAGAATCTGGATTTGCGATCAGATATCAGTGCGAAGCTGTGCACACAAGATTTATCGGAGACAGCAGCCGCATGTACCGAGTGGTACAAAATGTCATAGAGAATGCCTTAAAATACTCCCTGAAAGGAACCAGGATCTTCCTAAGGATCACCGAAGCAGATCAAAATATAAAATTAGAAGTTATAAACACAGCATCCTATGAGATGAATTTTACAGAAGAAGAGATCATGGAACGATTTGCCAGAGCGGAGAAATCACGTACCAGCGAAGGAAACGGATTAGGACTTTCCATCGCAGACAGTTTTACAAAGAATTGTGGAGGAGAGTTTTCGATAAGAATAGACGGAGATCAATTCCTGGTTACTATACAATTTAAACAATATTTAGGGGTAAACAAATAGATTTCATATGTTTTTTCACAAAATTGAAAAAATTGTAAAAAACTATGTTGAAAGGGTAGAAAACATAAATATAAAAGTATATACTACTAATTGTGTCGACAATATGCAAATAGACCATTTGAGAGAGTGGTTTTTAAATCCTTTTTTTCATGAAGTTTTGATACATGGTGACTTATGGAACGGTTGCGTATTTGGAGACATCTGCTTTTAAAGTCTCTTCAGACATTAAGATCTGGAGGGGCTTTTTTCTTATTTCATAGGAAATTTCGATGAAATCCCCTATGAAATAAGAAAAAAGCCTTCCGGGCAGGATCGCACTGCGGCGGAAGGGAAATTTGTCGCTGAAGCGACCCGCCGCAGGCGGAGAATCCTGCAAAGCAGGATTCTTTCTTACTATTAGAAATAGGACGTAACAGCATTTGATACAAACAAATGCTTCTGGTATAATAAAAAGAAAAGAGCATGCACGGAAAGGACACGAAAGAATGAAGAGACGTTTAATCAGCCTTGTCCTTGTATTTATGCTTGTCATGACAGCAGGATGCGGGAAGAAGAGTACAACAAAGAAACTCAAGACAGAAGATCTGGATGAAACAACCCTGCAGGGAATGGCAAAAGATATCACAAAGGAGATGTCCTTAAAGAATAAGATCGGACAACTATTTATGGTATCTGTTTATCAATTAGATGAGGCAGAAAGCAAGAATCAGACAAGCGTGACGAGTCAGATGAAGAAGACATTGAAGAAGTATCCAGCAGGTGGGGTGATCATGTTTGCGAAGAATATCAACACACCTGATCAGACAAAGAAGATGACGGATGAGCTTCAAGATGCCTCCTATATTCCACTATTTATGGCAGTGGATGAGGAAGGTGGACAGGTTTCAAGAGTCGCATCAAATCCCAAGATGAAGATGACAGTATATCCATCTGCACAGGAAGTTGGAAGAACTTACAATAACAAGAAGATCGCGCAGATGGGAAAGACACAGGGAAAGGAATTAAAAGAGCTTGGATTTAATATGAATCTTGCACCAGTCGCAGATGTTTTAACGAATAAGAATAACACAGAGATCGGAGACCGAAGCTTTGGCACAGACTCAAAGAAAGTTGCTGATATTATTACAACACTGGTAAAGAACATGCAGAAACAACAGATCTCAGCGACATTAAAGCATTTTCCAGGAAGTGGACAGACTGGAGGAGACACACACCGCGGAAGCACAGAGACCGATCAGACGATCAATACATTAAGAGATACAGATTTTAAACCATTTAAAGCAGGAATCAAGGCAAAAGCTGATGCAGTGATGGTGTCACATCTGATGCTGTCTAATGTGACAGATGAGAAGGAGCCTTCAAGCCTGAGCAGCAGAGTTGTATCAGATATTCTAAGAGATGAACTTGAATATAAGGGCGTTATCATGACCGATGCGATGAACATGAAAGCGATCACAGATAACTATAGTTCCGGAGAAGCAGCAGTGAAAGCAATTCAGGCAGGAGTTGACCTGATCGTGATGCCGGATAACTATAAAGAAGCATACAAGGCAATTGAGAAGGCACTAAAAAGTGGCAAGATCAAAGAATCAAGAATAGATAAATCTGTAAGAAGGATCATATATACAAAGCTTAAGCGAGGAGAGATCCCTCCAGATACTACATTATTAAAAGAGAATCAATAACAGGGATGCTTGCAGATTTAAAATGAATATGTTACTATCAAAAATGTGTATTTTACAAAGGAAACTAAAGATTGTATAACAGAAAGGTCAAAAGATCACGATGAGCAGAGAGAACTTTGATAAGTTGGGAGAAGAATGTGGAGTTTTCGGTATCTACGATTTCGATGGCAATGATGTAGCGTCAACGATTTATTATGGATTGTTTGCACTTCAGCATCGAGGTCAGGAAAGCTGCGGAATTGCAGTTTCTGATACGAATGGTCCAAAACGTAATGTCACATCTCGAAAAGGTATGGGATTATGTAATGAAGTGTTTACACCAGATTCCCTTCAGGCATTAAAGGGAGATATCGGTGTGGGGCATGTAAGGTATTCAACAGCAGGAGAGAGTGTTCCTGAGAATGCCCAGCCACTGGTTTTAAATTATGTAAAAGGTACTTTAGGACTTGCACATAATGGTAATCTGATCAATGCAATAGAACTTCGCGAAGAATTAGAAAAGACAGGAGCTATTTTCCAGACAACGATCGATTCCGAAGTTATCGCATATCATATCGCAAGAGAACGCGTAAATACATCATCAATTGAGAAGGCAGTAGCCAGAGCAATGCAGAAGATCAAAGGTGCGTATTCCCTGATCGTTATGTCACCAAGGAAACTGATCGGGGCAAGAGATCCATATGGATTTAAGCCATTATGTATCGGTAAGAGAGATAACGCTTATGTATTAGCATCTGAAAGCTGTGCATTAGATACGATCGGAGCAGAATTTATCCGTGATGTGAATCCAGGAGAGATCGTAACGATCACAAAGGATGGAATTCAGTCAGACTGTGATTTATGTATTCCAAAGGAAAAAACAGCAAGATGTATCTTTGAATACATTTATTTTGCAAGACCAGACAGTGAGATTGACGGAGTTGGGGTATACCACTCAAGAATTCAGGCAGGAAGATACCTCGCACAGGATTCACCAGTAGAAGCAGACTTGGTTGTCGGAGTACCAGAATCAGGAAATGCAGCAGCTCTTGGATATTCCTTAGAGTCAGGAATCCCATATGGAACCGCGTTTGTCAAGAACGGTTATGTTGGAAGAACTTTCATCAAACCAGGACAGAGCAGCCGTGAATCAAGCGTGCAGATCAAGTTAAATGTTTTAAAAGAAGCAGTCAAAGGAAAGAGAGTCATCATGATCGATGATTCCATCGTACGAGGAACAACAAGTGACCGCATTGTGAAGATGTTACGCGATGCAGGAGCGACAGAAGTTCACGTAAGAATCAGTTCCCCACCATTCCTGTGGCCATGCTACTTTGGAACTGATATTCCAGAGAGAGAACAGCTGATCGCATATAACAGATCGATCAACGAGATCTGTGAAGTGATCGGAGCAGATAGTTTAGGATACTTAGGAGAAGAGAGACTTTCACAGATGGTACAGGGATTACCGATCTGTAAAGGATGTTTCACAGGTGAGTATCCAATGAAACCGCCAACAAGAGATATTCGTGGAAATTTTGAAAGATAAGGATAAGGAGATTTTTATGAACGACCGTTACCAGAGCCCATTATCAGAACGTTATGCAAGCAAAGAGATGCAGTACATCTTTTCTCCAGACAAGAAGTTTAAGACATGGAGAAAGTTATGGATCGCACTTGCTGAGACAGAGAAAGAATTAGGACTTGATATCACACAGGAACAGATCGACGAATTAAAAGCACATGCAGAAGACATCAACTACGATGTAGCAAAAGAACGTGAAAAATTAGTCCGTCATGATGTTATGTCTCACGTATATGCATACGGAGTACAATGCCCAAAGGCAAAAGGAATCATCCATTTAGGAGCAACATCCTGCTATGTTGGTGATAACACAGACATCATCATCATGACAGAAGCATTAAAGCTTGTCAGAGTAAAATTATTAAATGTGATCAACGAATTATCCAAATTCGCAATGAAATACAAAGATCTTCCAACACTTGGATTTACACATTTTCAGCCAGCACAGCCTACAACAGTAGGTAAGAGAGCAAGCCTTTGGCTGATGGATCTCGTATATGATCTAGAAGATCTTGATCACGTGATCGCTAACATGAGATTATTAGGATCAAAAGGAACAACAGGAACACAGGCAAGTTTCTTAGAGTTATTCGAAGGAAACCACGAAACGATCAAGAAGATCGATGGAATGATCGCCAAGAAGATGGGATTTGACAAATGCCAGCCAGTATCTGGACAGACATACTCTAGAAAAGTTGATTCCCGTGTGATCAATGTATTAAGCCAGATCGCACAGTCTGCTCATAAGTTCTCAAACGACATCAGACTTCTTCAGCACTTAAAAGAAGTAGAAGAACCATTTGAGAAGAACCAGATCGGATCATCTGCAATGGCATATAAGAGAAACCCAATGAGAAGTGAAAGAATCGCTTCCTTAGCAAACTACGTAATGTCAGATGCCATGAACCCAGCATTAGTAGCATCTACACAGTGGTTTGAAAGAACATTAGATGACTCAGCCAACAAACGTTTATCTGTACCAGAAGGATTCTTAGCGATCGATGGTATCTTAGACCTTTACTTAAACGTTGTAGACGGATTAGTTGTATACCCTAAGGTTATCGAAAGCCGTTTAAGAAGCGAACTTCCATTCATGGCAACAGAGAATATCATGATGGATGCAGTAAAAGCTGGTGGAGACAGACAGGAACTTCATGAGAAGATCCGTGTACATTCTATGGCAGCAGGAAAAGTTGTCAAAGAAGAAGGAAAAGCAAACGATCTGTTAGAGAGAATCGCAGCAGACCCAGCATTTGGTATGAACATGGAGCAGTTACAGGCGATCATGAAACCAGAGAACTTCGTAGGACGTGCACCACAGCAGACAGAAGAATTTGTGAATGAAGTGATCAATCCAATTCTTGAAGAGAATAAAGAAGTACTCGGATTAACAGCTGAGATCAACGTATAATAAGATAAAATTTTAACATAAAAAGAGATGGAAAGATCAAAACAATATAGATTTTTCCATCTCTTTTTGCTGTATTTTAAGAAAAAATTACCAAAAAGCAGGAAATGAGCAGGAGTAGATATAGGAAATTAAGAAAAGGAATGGTATAATAGGTTTAAAACAAATATGTGAGAGCATATGTAAGGGGAAAGTATAATGAAGAAATTAAAAACAATCGCTCAAAGAAAAAAATGGAATATGATACTTGGGATCTCAGATATCATAATGATGATCATAGCATCATATCTTGCATTATTAACGCGATTTGAATTCTATCCATCACAGATCGCACCGATTTTTTTGAAAAATGCTGCAAAATACATGCCGTTGAATCTCTTTTGCAGTATTGTGATCTTTATGGCATATCGATTGTATTCAACGCAATGGAAGTATGCAGGAATCTCCGATTTTATTAATGTCGTTAAAGCAGTTGTGATCGCAGCAGCTTTCCAGCTGATCGGAATTTGTATGTTACAATGGGAGATACCAAGAAGTTATTATTTCTTGTATTTGGTATATCTGCTGTTGGGAATGTTTTTTATCCGATTACTTGTCCGATTGATTCAGGGAAGTGAACCACTCAAAGTGAATGACATTGGCAAGAAGAAAGTTCCGGTAATGTTGATCGGAGCAGGAGAAGCAGGAAGCATCATTTTAAATGAGATCAAAAAGAGTACATATGTGACTAAAACGATCCGTTGCATCATAGATGATGATCCAGCGAAGAAAGGAACATATTTATCTGGGATACCAGTGGTTGGCAATCGTAATACGATCCTGCGCAATGCAGTTAAATTTGATGTTGAAGAGATCATTCTGGCAATTCCGACAATAGAACCCAAGGACCGCAAGGACATCCTTGAGATCTGCAAGCAGACAGGATGCCGTCTGAGTATTCTTCCGGGTTTATATCAGCTGATCAACAGTGAAGTTACAGTATCTGCTCTAAGAGAAGTAGAGATTGAAGATCTGCTTGGAAGAGAGCCAGTGAAAGCCAATCTTCCATCAATCATGAGCTATGTCAAAGACAGAGTCGTATTTGTCACAGGGGGAGGCGGATCGATCGGAAGTGAGATCTGCAGACAGATCGCAAGATATCAGCCGAAGAAGTTAGTGATCATTGATAATTATGAGAACAACGCCTACGAGATCCAGATGGAATTAAAGAGAACACATCCAGAACTAGATCTGAAAGTATTGATCGTATCTGTCCAGAATCATCTGCGAATACACAATATTTTCGAAGATTATAAGCCTGATATCGTATTTCATGCAGCAGCACATAAGCATGTGCCATTGATGGAAGACAGCCCGCATGATGCGATCAAGAACAATGTATTTGGCACATTTAACATAGCCAAAGAAGCAGGAATGAGCGGCGTAAAGAGAATGGTACTGATTTCCACGGATAAGGCAGTAAGACCGACAAATATCATGGGCGCTTCCAAGCGGATCTGTGAGATGGTCATTCAATACATGAATAGCTTATACGATACAGAATACGTTGCTGTAAGATTTGGAAATGTTCTTGGAAGTAATGGAAGTGTCGTTCCGTTGTTCAAGAAGCAGATTGCCAATGGTGGTCCGGTAACAGTTACACATCCAGAGATCATCCGATACTTTATGACGATCCCAGAAGCCGTCAGTCTGGTGTTAGAAGCAGGAGCTTACGCAGAAGGCGGGGAAATATTTATCCTTGATATGGGAGAACCAGTCAAGATCTTAGATCTTGCGAAGAATATGATCCGTTTATCAGGACTTACACCAGGAGAAGATATAGAAATCCAGTTTACTGGCTTAAGACCAGGGGAGAAGCTGTATGAAGAACTTCTGATCGATGAGGAGAATAAAAAAGAGACAAAGAACAAACGAATTTTCATTGGAAGTCCAAGGATGATGGAGACAGAACAATTTAGTGAACTGATCGCTGAATTAGATCATGCGGCATTTTCCGAAGATCCGAATATTCGTGAAGTTGTAAAAAGATTAGTTCCAGAGTATACATATAAACAGACAAATCAACAGACAAAATGACAGGGGGATGAGACAGCATGAAAGAACGTATATATATGGCATCACCAACGATGCATGGGGAAGAACAGAAGTTTGTGCAGGAAGCATTTGACACCAACTGGATCGCACCACTTGGGCCAAATGTCAATGGCTTTGAACGTGAGATGGAAGCGTATACAGGAATCGCACACTGCAGTGCACTAAGCGCAGGAACCGCAGCACTGCATCTGGCGGTGAAATTATTAGAAGTCGGGGAAGGAGATACCGTGATATGTCCTTCGCTGACTTTTGCTGCAACAGCGAATCCAGTCGCCTACGAAAAAGGCAAGATCGTATTCGTGGATTCTGAACCAGAGACATGGAATATGTCACCACAGGCATTGAAAAGAGCATTGGAAGAACATAAAGAAGCAAAAGCAGTGATCGTTGCACACCTTTATGGAACACCAGCCAAGGTAGACGAGATCAAAGCAATCTGTGAAGAATATAAAGTTCCACTGATCGAAGATGCTGCAGAAAGTCTGGGAGCAACATATAAAGGAGTCCAGACAGGAAGATTCGGAGTCATGGCAGGATTTTCATTCAATGGAAATAAGATCATCACGACATCAGGCGGTGGAATGATCGCATCAGAGAATGAAGAATACATCAAGCATGCAACATTCCTGGCAACACAGGCAAAAGAACCGGTCCGACATTATGAACACAAGGAGATCGGATATAACTACCGAATGTCTAATATCACAGCGGGAGTTGGAAGAGGTCAGCTTCTGCATCTGGATGAACACATTGCGAAGAAAAAAGCAATCTATGAGACATACAAAGATGCTTTCAAGGATTATAAACAAGTGCATATGAATCCATATGAAACATGCAGTGAACCAAACTTCTGGTTATCATGCATGACGATCGATGAAGAGAGTAAGACAAAACCATTAGATATCATAGAAGCTTTGGAAAGAGAGAATATCGAAAGCCGTCCGATCTGGAAACCATTACATCGACAACCAGTATTTAAAGGGTGCGAATTCTATTCTCATTACGAAGATGATAAGAAGCCAGTATCAGAAGATATCTTTGACCGCGGATTATGTCTTCCAAGTGATATTAAGAATACAAAAGAAGATATGGATCGGATCATAGGGATAATAAGATCCGTACTGGACCGATAAGAACAAAATGTAAACGGAGTATATATAAAGATGTATCACAAATATATCAAACGATTTTTCGACATCATATTGTCACTGTGCTGTATCATTGTATCAAGCCCGATCCTGCTTGTCACAGCACTGTTAGTAAGGATCAAATTAGGGAGCCCCGTGATCTTCAAACAAGAAAGACCGGGATATCGTAACGAAATATTTACACTCTACAAGTTCAGAAGTATGACAGACGCCGTCGATGAGAATGGTGATCTGCTGCCAGACAAAGAACGTCTTCCAAGATTTGGTCAGATGTTAAGATCCACGAGTCTTGATGAATTACCTGAATTCTTCAACATCTTATTTGGACATATGAGTTTTGTCGGGCCAAGACCATTATTGAAACAATACATAGATTTCTACAGTGCAAGACAGAAACGACGTGCAGATGTAAGACCAGGACTGACTGGACTTGCACAGGTGAATGGGAGAAATGCCATCAGCTGGGAAGAAAAGTTTGAATTCGACCTTGAATATGTGGATAACATTTCATTTCTTACCGACATCAAGATCATATTAAAGACTGTGACCAAAGTCTTAAAAAGAGCAGGAATCAGTGCACAGGAATCTGTGACAATGTATGCCTTTCAGGGAACAAAGAAAGACCAGTTTTCCAAATACAAGAAAGCAGGACACTTAAAGATCTTATTTTCAAGCGTGGCAGATCAGGTCGAATTTATCGATACCTTCCGCTATGCTGCCGGCAGATTAGGGGTGAAAGTAACATTTGTCGGCTGCGATCATTCACTGGAAGCGCCAGCATTATATCGCTGCCATAAGCACTATCAGGTTCCACAGCCAGGGGAAGAAGGTTATGTCACAGAACTCTTACATATCTGTAAACAGGAGAAGATCGCTCTGCTCATTCCAAGAACAGAAGAAGACGTCTTTATCCTGTCACAAAGAGCCAGCGAATTTGAAGCTGTTGGAACAGAAGTTCTCATTGCAAATGAAGAATTAGCTCTGCTGTGCAGCAACAAACGCTGGACAGCTCGTTTCTTTGAAGAATGTGGTCTTAACGCACCACAGGTCGTAAGCAGTGCCAATGACTATACACAAGGATTCCAAGCAATGTTTGCAGTATTGGATGAGATGGATAATCTGGAGAAAAGCATCATGATCCATGATGAACAAGAATTAAGTTTTCATGCATCAAAATACGCGAATTACACGATACGTCCATTTTTAAATGGGAAGATGTATGAGATCGACGTATTCTGCAATCTAGACGGAAGCCCGGTTTACATCACACCAAGGGCAAAGGAAGAAGTCGAGGGAAAAGAAAGTGCAAGATACAGAGTTGTAAGAGATCACAAGATCGTAGAAGAAGCAAAGAAAGTGATAAAGAAATTAAGGCCATCCGGATGGATGACGATCTTTATGCTTCGTGAAGAACATACAGACAAAGATTATTTTATCCGAATGGAACCATGGTATCATCAGGCAAACACCGTATCGATTAAGGCAGGAGCTGATGCACCATATGCAGCACTCTCCATGATGTTAGGTGAGCCAATGGAATACAAAGAAGATGCAGCCGATGACAATGTTATTTTCACAAGATTTGAAAAAAGTGTATGTTTAAATACAAGAGAAGAACCGATCGTAGAGATTCATGATTTTGAAGATCTGTATCATTTAGACGAGGGAATTGGTTCAGTGATCTTTGATCTGGATGACACATTATACTCAGAGAAAGATTATGTACGTAGCAATTTCCGAGTGATAGAACGAATGCTTCCAGAAGTGAACAATATCTTTAATAAGTTATGCGCAGCACTGGAAAAAGGGCAGCCGCCACTGGAAACGGTATTAAAAGATGCAGGAATGTATTCGGATGAATTATTATTAAAATGCAGAGAAGCCATCAGGGACCATAAACCAGAGATTTCATTGTATGAAGGAGTCAAAGAATTATTCTTTGAACTACACACGCAAAAGCGAAGTATCGGGATCTTGATCGATGGAACACCAAAAGTACAGCGAGCCAAGATAGAAGCCCTGGGGTTAGATAAAATGGCAGATGAGATACTGATCACAGACGAACTTGCAGGACATGGAAATGTCATGGAATTCAGGAAACCAAATGATATTCCATTTCTGATCATGAGAAAACGATTAGAAATACCATGCAGGAACATGGCATTTGTCGGAGATGATATCGAGAAAGATTTTATTGCACCGAAAGCATTAGGAATGGAATGCTATTGGAAGAAGAATGAGGATGGGTTATATGAGTAAAGAACCAAAGATAAAACCAATCGTGATCGTTGGAGCCGGTGGTATGGGAAGAGATACTCAGTGGCTGATCGAACGGATCAATGAAGAAGAACCAACATATGAGATTCTTGGATATATAGACGATGGAATCCAGCAAGGCAGCATCATAGATGGCTATCCGATTCTTGGAGGAATGAAATACCTCGAAGAATACGACAAAGAACAAAAACTTGCCGTCGCCTTCGCTATAGGCAATGCAAAAGTCCGTGAAAAACTCGTTTTAAAATGTCTGCCAAATCCAAACTTATGGTATCCTAATCTGATCGATCCATCCGTGATCACATCACAAAGAGTGCATCTAGGACAAGGAAATATCATTTGTACATCCGTTATTATGACAACGAATATAGAGATCGGTAATTTTAACCTGATCTGCAATCGAAGTATTGTCGGACACGATGACGAGATCGGAGATTATAATACCCTGTATCCGGGAGTTTTACTGTCAGGAGATGTCCATTTAAAGACTGAGACAGAGATCGGCACAGGAAGCCAGATCATACAAGGACTGCATATCACAGACGAAGTGATCATGGGAGCAGGAAGTACAGTGATCGAAGATATCAACGAAGCAGGAACTTATGTTGGAGTACCAGTGAGAAGAGTAAACGATGAAGAATAAGAAGACATTAATTTTAGCAAACCTAGACGTAGGATTATACAAATTCAGAAAAGCACTGATCAAAAAGCTCATAGATCAAGGAAATGAAGTCTATATATCCCTGCCAAAAGGAATGTTAGTACAGAATTTAAAAGAAATGGGATGTCATTTTATCGAAACACCGGTAGATCGAAGAGGAATCAATCCAGCAACAGATCTTAAACTGATGATGAGATACTTTAACATCTTAGGCAAGATAAAGCCAGACCTTGTGATCACCTACACGATTAAACCAAACATCTACGGAGGGATCGCAGCAAGATTCAAAAGAATTCCATATGCAGTCAATATCACAGGATTAGGAACTGCATTTCAGAATGAAAATATGATCAAGAAACTCGTCGTATTTTTATATAAACTATCCTGCAAAAAGGCAAAAACGATCTTCTTTGAAAATGAAGGAAATAAGCAGGTGTTTATAGAAAATAATATTATCAAAGAATCCAGATCATGTACTCTCCCAGGAGCAGGGATCGACCTTGATGAATACAAGATGACACCATACCCAGAAGAGTCAAGAAACATCAGGTTCTTGTTTATTGGACGAGTGATGAAAGAAAAAGGAGTCGAAGAACTGTTCAAAGCAGCAAAGAATATTAAGAAGATCTACCCAGAAGTATCGTTTGATATCGTAGGACCAATGGAAGATGATTACAAGGAACGAATTCAGTCATTGGTCAGAAATGGGATCATTTATTATTATGGCTATCAGGAAGATGTCAAACCATTCATTAAGAAATGTGACTGCTTTGTATTACCATCGTATCATGAAGGCATGGCAAATACACTGCTAGAATGTGGAGCGATGGGAAGACCACTGATCACTAGCAGGATTCATGGGTGTATGGAAGCTGTAAGAGATGGCGAGAATGGGTATCTGGTGGATGTGAAGGATGTTAAGGGATTGGAAGAGAAGATGATGGAATTTATTGAACTTTCCTATGAAGAGAAGAAACAGATGGGAGAGAAGTCACGGGAAGTGATGGAGAAGAGGTTTGATAAGGAGAAGGTTGTTGAGATGACTTTGGAAGGATTATTTAGATAGTAACTAATAAGTTATAAAAATAGTTAGGGAGTTGAATTAATAAAATGGGAGAACCAATCAGAGTATTACAAGTTGTCACTCACATGAACCGTGGTGGACTTGAAACAATGCTTATGAATTATTATCGAAATATAGATAGGAATAAAGTTCAGTTTGATTTTCTGACACACAGACCAGAAAATGAAAAGAAAGATTATGACGATGAAATCAGAGGTTTAGGCGGTAAAATCTACCATATGCCAGTATTGAATCCTTTTAGTCCAAGTTATATGAAAAGTCTGGACCGATTCTTTAAGGAACATAAAGAATATAAGATTGTACATTCTCATTTAGATTGTCTGAGTGCATATCCATTAAAAGCAGCGAAGAAAAATGGGGTGCCAGTAAGAATTGCCCATGCACATACGACACTAGTTGATACAAATTTAAAAAAATACATAAAATTGTTTTCTAAAAAAAAGATTTCGAAATATGCAACAAATTTATTTGCATGTGGACAACGAGCAGGGAAATGGATGTTTGAAGGACAACCATTTCAAATTATGAATAATGCAATAGATACAAAAAAATATTTATTTTGTTTAGAAACCAGAGAAAAAATCAGAAAAGAATTTCATATTTCGGAGGATGAATACGTAATAGGACATGTTGGAAATTTTACATTACCTAAAAATCACACATTTATAATTAATTTATTTCATGAGATTTGTAAAAAGAATAAAAAAGTAAAATTGATTTTAGTTGGAGGAGGAAATAACAGTAATCAATATAAAGAAAAAGCAGAAAAACTAAAAATAGCTGATAAAATTATATTTACAGGGGTAAGAAATGATGTGCCTGATCTAATGCAGGCATTTGATGTGTTTTTATTTCCATCAATTTACGAGGGACTTCCAGTAACTTTGGTGGAAGCACAGGCAGCAGGGTTACATTGTATTGTATCAGATCAAGTAACAAGAGAAGTAGCAATTACGAAATTGATAGAATTTATATCTTTAGATGAAGATATAAATACATGGATTGACTGTATTTTAAAATACAAAAATAGTACTCGTGAGAATATGTTACAGGAAATTCAAAGAGGAAAATATGATATTGTAGAGAATGCAAGATGGTTAGAGGAGTTTTACACGAATGGAAAATGAAATCATATTAACAGTATTTACCCCTGCATACAACAGAGCACATACTTTACATAGATGTTATGAAAGTCTATGTAGACAAAAATGTAAGCAGTTTAAATGGCTGATCATAGATGATGGATCAAGTGATAATACAAGAGAATTGGTTGAGGGATGGTTAAAGAAAGATAACGGTTTTGAGATTATCTATCATTATAAAGAAAATGGCGGAATGCATACTGCACATAATGCTGCATATCAATTGATTGATACAGAATTAAATGTGTGTATTGATTCCGATGATTATCTTGCTGATGATGCAGCAGAGAAGATTATTACATTCTGGAAAAAATATGGAAGTAGCAAATATGCAGGAATCATAGGATTAGATGCAGATTTCAATGGGAAGATCATTGGAAAAAGATTTCCCAAAGATTTAAAATGTACAACATTATCTGGTTATTATCAAGCAGGTGGGTCTGGAGACAAAAAATTAGTATATCGAACAGATATCATTACAAAATATCCAGAATACCCAGTGTTTGAAGGAGAGAAATATGTAGGACTCAATTATAAATATCTTCTTTGTGATCAGGAATATGAACTGCTTGTTATGGATGAAATATTATGCAATGTGGAATACCAAGCAGATGGATCAAGTGCTAATATGTTCCGGCAGTATTTAAACAATCCGAAGGGATTTGCATTCTTACGAACCGTCTACATGAAATATGATAAGACACTAAAAAGAAAATTTATGAACTGCATTCACTATGTATCAAGCAGTATCATCGGTAAAAACAAGAAGTTTTTAAAAGAAACTCCAGAAAAAGGATTAACGATTCTGGCAATTCCATTTGGAATCGCATGGACATTTTATATAAAGCAACAGGTAAAAAAGATGGATCAACAGTAAAAGAGGTTATGGAATATGACAGTCTGGTGGATAACATTATTTAGTACATATTTCTTGTGTTTATTTGCAAGAGTGAATGGAAAATATAAATACGTAAAAGGAGAAAGAGTCTTTCGTGCAAATGCTGTATTTGCGGGGATGGCTTGTGCCGTTTTGATATTTGTATCTGGATTTCGTGAGAATATTGGAGATACTGGAACATATCGACAGATTTTTAATAAATTACCAGCTAATTTGTTTAGTTTTTTAAAACATCCAACCATTAAAGAAGATACAGGGTTTTATGCAATTGCAGCAGTTATTAAACAATATATATCCAAAGATTCTCAGATTATTTTGCTGTGTATGGCAATTATAACAATTGGTTTGATTTTTATTACTTATTATAAAAATACAGATATGATAGAAATGGCGGTATTTTTATTTATTACATCGGGATGTTACTTAGTAACAATGAATGGAGTTCGACAGTATCTGGCTTCAGCAATTTTATTCTTTTGTTTTCCAATGATTCATAAAAAACAGTGGAAATTTTATATTCCAATCGTTTTATTATGTTCAACGATTCATCAATCTGCATTGATCTTTTTAATATTATATTTTATTGTAGACCAGCCAGCGTGGGGAAATACGACAAAATGGATTTTATTTGTTGGAATATTCTTGTTTATTTCATATCCTGTGACAGGTCCAATTCTTGCCAATATTTTGGGAGAAACACAATATGGAAGCTATAAAGAAGCATTGACTTCAAGTGGAGCAGGTGCCAACATAATTCGAGTATTAGTAATGGCAGTTCCAGTCGTATTATCATACATGGGAAAGGAATTTTTAAAGGGAAAAGAAAAATATTATAATATTATAGTTAATTTTTCAGTTATAAATTTGATTGCCATTTTATTAGCTACAAAATTTTGGATTTATGCAAGATTTAATATGTACTTTTCATTGTATATGGTAGTGTTGTTAGTATGGTGTATTAAATATTTATTTGATGAAAGAAATGAAAAAATAGTTTATTTAATGTGTATGGCATGTTATACCGTATATTATTTTTATGAGATGTACATCAGTTTAGGATATGGAGCAAATTACCATCATTTTATACAATCAATAGGAATAGGGTTATAATTATGAAAAAAATATTATTTTTAATTCCAACATTAGCTCATGGGGGAGCTGAAAAGGTATTAGTAAACTTAGTGAACAATTTAGATCAAGAAAAATATGATGTAACTATAAAAGTTATGTTTGATGGTGGAGTTAATAAAGGATTTTTAAAACCACATATTCATTACAAATATATGTTTAAAAAGATTTTTAGGGGATCTGCAATCTTGTTTAGTATGATGAGTCCAGAATTTCTTTATAAGCATTTGGTAAAAGATGAATATGATATTGTAGTGTCATATTTAGAAGGTGTAACTGCCAGAATAGCATGCGGATGTAAATCCAAGAAAGTATCTTGGATACATATTGAAATGCTGGATGATAAAACATTTACATTAGGATTTAGATCAAAACAGGAAGCTTTAAAATATTACAATTCATTTGACCGAAATGTTTGTGTATCAAATACAGTCAAAGAAAAATTTTGTACTTTTGGAATCAATGAAGATAAAACAATTGTATTATACAATACAAATGAAGATCAGGAAATTAAAGAAAGATCAGAAGAACCAATAGATGATATGGTATTTGATAAAAATACGATTAATATGGTATCTGTAGGAAAATTAGTTCCTTCAAAAGGATATGATCGGTTATTGAGGATACATAACAGATTGATAAAAGAAGGATTTGCAATACATACATATATCTTAGGAATTGGGGAACATGAAGATGAATTTAGAAAATTTATAAAAGAAAATCATTTAGAAGATTCTTTTACTTTACTTGGATATAAGAAAAATCCTTATAAATATGTGAAAAACTGTGATTTATATGTATGTTCATCAAGAAAAGAAGGATTTAGTACAGCAGTAACAGAAGCTTTGATTGTGGGAACACCGGTTATCAGTACGAAATGTTCAGGAGCGGTGGAGTTATTAGGAGAGCATGATGAATATGGTGTTGTTGTTGAAAATGATGAAGAGGCATTATATGAAGGACTAAAAGAGTTATTGTCGAATGACGAAAAAATTCAGTATTATCATGAAAAAGCGATAGAAAGAGCAGTATTTTTTAAGAAAGAGACTAGAGTCAGAGAAGTCGAAGAAATGTTTGAAGAATTATAAGACAATTTGTAAATAAAGAAGGATAAGTGGTTATTAATGATGGAAAAATTAGTGAGTGTGATCATACCGGCATATAATATCGAAAGATATATTTCTAGATGTTTAGATTCAATTATGGCACAAACATATAATAATTTAGAAATTATTGTGATAGATGATGGGTCAAAAGATCAGACGGCAGAAATCTTAGATGATTATCAAAAAAGGGATTCTAGAATTATAGTAGTTCATAAAGAAAATGGGGGAGTATCATCTGCAAGGAATAATGGATTGGATATAGCAACAGGAGATTATATTAGTTTTGTAGATGGTGATGATTTAATAGAATCCAACATGTATGAAATATTAGTAAAAATTCTTGAGAAAGAGAAAACAGATATTGCTCATTGTGGCTATCAAATGATATTTCCAGATCGAGTGGATTATTATTATAATACAGGTACATATAAAATACAGACAAGAGAAGTTGGGGTAAAAGATTTGTTGTTGGGTAAAATGATAGAGCCAACATTGAATAATAAATTATATCGAAGAGAATTATTTAATAGTATACGATTAGACGAAAAAATTCAAATTAATGAAGATTTAGAAGCTAATTATCGATTGTTCAAAAAGAGTAAAAAATCAGTTTATTATGATGTACCATTATATCATTACATGATTCGAAAAAGTTCGGCAACAAAAACAAATTCAATAAGAAGAAAATTTGAAGATCCCCTTTTAGTGTTATTTAAAATAAAACAGGATTGCAAAAACAATAAAGAAATATATAAAGTAGCATATGAAAGATATATATATTTACTTATGGCAATCTGTAGGATGAATACAGAGGAAAAAGAATATCAGAAAAACAAAAGAAATTTGTTAAAAAAAGAAATGAAGACAAAAGAATTTAAAAAAATCATTCCCCAAAAATTAAGGTATATGAGTTATTTGTCTTCATATTGTCCAGGAATTATGAAAATAATATACAAAATTTATGATTTGAAAACCGGAGCATCAAAAAAATATGCAATAAATGAGGAATAAAATATGCAAGAATTGATAAGCGTAATAGTACCAATTTATAGGGTGGAACCATATTTGGATCGATGTATTCGAAGTCTTGTGGATCAAACATATTATAATTTAGAAATTATTTTAATAGATGATGGTTCACCAGACAAATGTCCTGAGATCTGTGATGAATGGGAGAAAAAAGATCATAGGATTAAGGTAATACATAAAGAAAATGGCGGACTGTCAGATGCAAGAAATGCGGGAATGCAAATCATGACAGGAGATTATGTGTCATATATCGACAGTGACGATTGGGTTTCCGGTAATATGTATGAAAAAATGCTGTATAAAATAAAAGAGCAAAAAGCAGATATTTGTGAATGTCAGTTCCAAAAGACATCTGGAGATATAAAAAACGATATACAACAGCAAACAGATAATGTCAATGTATTAAACAAAAAAGAAGCATTGAAAGCTGTAATAGAAGAAAAAATTAATCCAGTAGTGTGGAATAAAATATATAAACGAGAAATTGTAGAAGGATTGTTTTTTGAAAAAGGAAGATGTAATGAAGATGAATTCTTTACATATAAAGCAATCGACAAGGCTGACAAGATTATACAGATACAAGATGTTTGTTATTATTATTTTTTTAGGGAAGATAGCATTATAAATGAAACATACAATATAAAAAGATTGGATGGGTTAGAAGCAAGATATCAAAGAATGAATTATTTAGAAAAATATCCAGAGGTATATGGAATTGCAAAACGTAGGCTGGTATTTAATTGTATGTATCATTACCAAAAAGGAATACGTTTTTTATCTGGTGCGGAATTAAAAATATTAAAATCAAAAGTAAAAGAGATTTATCAAAATATTCCGATTGATAAAAAAGATATAAGAGAGTATACAACAAAAGAAAAAATATGGTTCTATATATCCAAAATATCGTTTGATTTCGTGTGCAGGATCCGTAATAAATTTGGATATGGAGTAGAATAAAACAAAGGGGACAACTATGAAAAAGATATTTTTGTATGCATATGATCATGTGAATCTTGGAGATGATTTATTTATTGAAACAATAGTAAATAGATATCCAGATACGGAATTTTATTTTTGGACAGACAATGAAAATAAAAAAGTATTTCAAGAACAGATGAATTTAAAGATAATAGATCAGGATTCTGGAAAAATAAAATTATTAAATAAAATTCGTCCATCACTGGTTGCGAGATATAAAGTTGGAATTCAAAAAAAATGTGATGCACAAGTATATATTGGTGGTTCGATTTTTATGGAATATCCAACCTGGAAAAATATTGTATCATGGTGGGATTATCAAAGTAAACTATTACCTTTTTTTGTTTTAGGAGCCAATTTCGGACCGTATCATACAGAAGAATATCGAAGTGAAATGGACAAAGTGTATGCAAAATTAAGTGATATTTGTTTTCGAGATACATATTCAAAAAAATTATTTAAAGATAATGAAAATGTCAGACAAGCACCGGATATTTTATTTTCTTATCAAATGCCTAAAATTCCGAAAAAAAAGAAACAGATTTTTGTATCTATAATATCCTGTGAGCATAGAAATTTAAAAGGATTAACAGAAGAAGAATATATTATAAAAATGAGCCATTTAATAAATGAATTTTGCAGAGAAAAATATCAAATCATATTGGCATCATTCTGCGAAGAAGAAGGAGATTTGTTAGTAGCAAAAAAAATAAAGAATCATATAAAAGATGCATCGAATATAGAAATCTTGAGTTATGATGGACAAAACAGAAAAAATTTTTTGGAGAGAATGAGTGAATCTTCGTATATTATTGCAACAAGATTTCATGCAATGATTTTAGGCATGGTTGCAAAAATTCCAGTCTATCCAGTGATTTATAGTGATAAAACCAAAAATGTCTTAGAAGATATTCATTTTAAGGGGAATTATGCAGATTTAAGAGATAGTAGGACATTAACATATGAAAGTGCTAAAGATAATTTGATAGCCAATTATGTGGTTGATGTTGACAAGTTAAAGAAAGATTCCAGTCAGCATTTTATGAAATTAGACAAGATATTGAAATAAATGGGGAGTAATTATGGATTTAATAAGCATTATTGTTCCGGTATATGGAGTAGAAGCGTATATCGTGGAATGTATAGAATCATTAATAAATCAGAGTTATAAAAATATAGAAATTCTTTTGATTGATGATCAGTCACCAGATAAATGCCCAGAAATATGTGAAAAATATGCAGAAATAGACAAAAGAATCAAAGTCATACATAAAGAGAATGGGGGAGCAGGAAGTGCGAGAAATGTTGGACTGAGAAACTACAGAGGAGAGTATGTTTGCTTTGTAGATGGTGATGATTATGTAGATGAGAATTATATACAGGTTTTATATGATGCAATATCTAAGAATAATGCAGATATTGCTGTTATAGATTATGAATATTTATATAAAAACAAAGTTGAAAAAAATGATCTTCCGATACAAAATGAAAAATTAAGTAATACAGAATATTTAAAACAATTCCTGACTAGATGGAATACAGGAATGATGACGAATAAATTGTTTAAGAGGAGTATATTGAAAAATATATTTTTTGTTGAGGGAAGAAGAATTGATGATGAATTTTTTACGTATCAAGCAGTCATGAATTCAAAATTCATTGTTCAAAAGCAAGATGTTTTATATATATATCGAATGAGAGCATCGAGTGTAATGAATACAGGTGATAAACATTATGAAGAAATGTTAAATGACAGGATAGATTATTTTACGCAAAGATATAAAGAAGTGACGAGTAAGTATCCTCAACTAAAAAAAGAATATTTGGAAAATTATATGGATAATCTGATTCAATTAAAAAAGAAGAGTGAAAAATATGAATGCAAAAAGAAAAAAATAAATAAAATCATAAAGCAATTTATGAAAGAATTTATGTTTGGCCCCGTAAGTATAAAAATAAAAATAATATTTTTCTGGAATATAATATTTAGAAAAAGTTGTAATGAAGAAAGTATTGTAAATAAAGATATAGAAAATAATATTTATTTTGAGTGAGATTAAAATGAAAGAAAAAATATTTAAAAAAGAAGAAAAATTATGCGTGTATGAATACGATAATGCGATTGTGCTACCTAGAAAATTTGATGGAGATTCTCCAAGCTGGGGAAAAGGTGGTTTTTGTGACAAAGAAAATCAATTTTGTGTCGAATTCTTTTTACGATGGAGGATGGGTACAACATAGAGGAAAATATGAGTGGAGAAAATATGATGATATTGTAGATTATGTTTTGATCGATTATCTGATCTTATTAGGATATAAGAACTTTCAGCAGATTCGGGAATTGATTGATGACGTACCAGATAATAATCAGGATATTTTTGAAATGTATCAGGTGTTAGATAAACCATATTCCAAAGAATTATATGAACGTCTGACTAAGCAGAATATCATTCATAAACTAACCTATAAAATTGATTTAAAGAAAGAAACAGCAGATGGACAAGAAACTTTGTATGCACATTTGTTGAGAGAAGTCTATGGAAGCAAATAAGAAAGTCAGTATTGTGATCCCAGTATATAAAGCGGCAGATACGATCACAAGATGTGTAGAATCATTGGAAAACAATACATATAAAAATCTTCAGATTATATTAGTAGAAGATTGTTCAGGAGATCAGACAATTGGTGTATGTAGAAAACTTGCAGACATGTATGATAATGTATTGTGTGTTGAGAATGATCAAAACCATGGAGTTTCCTATACAAGAAATCATGGGTTAGATTATGCAGAGGGAACTTATTTAATGTTCGTAGATAGCGATGATTACGTAGTGGAAGATTATGTGGAGACAATGGTAACAGCAGTTTCTGATACAGAAGATGAAAAAATCATACCAGTCTGCGGATACATTAATCATGACGAAAAGAAAACTGGACGAACAGACATTTTCCTTCCATCAGATGAAAGAGAGAATTTAAAAAAATCAATCGAGATTATGCCAGAACTATATGAAAAAAGAATGTTACAGATTATCTGGAATAAAATCTTTCGATTAGATGTGATAAGACAGAATCATATTAGATTTAAAGAAGAATTGTTTATCGGGGAAGATTTCAGATTCTTATTGGAATATATGCAAGCTGCGAAGATCACAGGATTTCTATTTGTGAATAAACCATTGTGTCATTACATGAGAGATAATGAACATTCATTGATGAGCAGACTATTAGAAACGAAAATTCAGGATAGTTTGGATAATTTTGAGATCATGTATGAACTTATGGGAAAATCATCCGATGAGATTCAGAAATTAATCAGAGAAGAAAAGCAAAAACAATTAGAATATTATGCATATACGATCATGTATGATAGCACTATGACATCAAAAGAGAAGAAAGAATTTTTCAATTACCTTCAGATAATGTAGATCAATTATATAAACAATAGAAAAATACTGCAAAGAAAAGAAGGTATTTATCGATTGAAAAATAAAATATTAAAGAAATAGGGGGCTTATGTTTATATGGGACAAAAAAAGGTTAATGAATTAAAAATTGGATCAATTATTACATATATAAACTTGATAATCAGTACGATCATACCGTTATTATATACGCCGATCATGCTTAGAATTCTAGGACAGGAGGAGTATGGATTATATAGTTTATCAAATTCAGTGATCAGTTATTTGACATTGCTGAATTTTGGATTTGGAAGTGCAATTATAAGATTCATATCAAAGTTTAGAGTTGAGGGAGATCATGAAAAAATAGAAGGAATTACAGGATTGATTCTTTCACTTTATGGAATAATTGCAATAATCGTATGCATAGTTGGTTTTGTGTTGACAAAAGGAACAGGTTTGTTTTTTGGAACAGGATTGACAAGTGCTGAAATAGGAAAATTAAAAATATTAATGATTATTATGACAGTCAGTACAGCTCTTTCATTTCCAGTTAGTATATTATCTTCTGTTTCTATTGCTTACGAAAAATATATTTTCAGGAAAATGGTCGATATGGTTGTAACAATTGCAACACCGATTTTAAATCTTGTCGTATTGTTTATGGGATATGCATCTGTAGGGTTAGCAATGATTGGATTGTTAACACAAGTTGTTTATGGTGTTATTTTTATTTGGTATTGTAAGCAAAAATTAAATGTGGTACCACGTTTTAAAAATATGCCATTCTATATGTTAAAAGAAGTATTGGGATTTTCGGTATATATTTTTATAGCTTCTATTATAGATATGTTATATTGGGCAACAGATAAAGTGCTAATTGGTGCAGTTTTAGGAACAGTAGCTGTAGCTGTTTATAATATAGGTGGAACATTTACATCTATGTTGCAAAATATGTCTTCAGCAATCAGTGGTGTTTTTGGAACTAGAGTGAATATGATGGTATTTGAAAATCAGTCCATTGAAAAGTTATCGGAATTATTAATTCGAATTGGACGTTTACAGTATTATGTTGTGTCATTAATATTGTCAGGCTATATTGTGTTTGGACAAATTTTTATAGATATATGGGCAGGAAAAGATTATTCACAGGCATATATCATTGGATTGTTAACAATGATTCCGTTAGCAATACCATTGATACAAAATATTGCATTTACAGTTATTACAGCACAGAACAAATTGAAATTCAGAACAATTGTATATGCAGTCATTGCGGTATTGAATGTAATTGGAACAATCTTAGCAATGCCAAAATTCGGAATTATCGGAGCAGCAGCATGTACAGCAATAGCATTTGTTGTTGGAAATGGAATTTTGATGAATTGGTATTATTGGAAAGTTGTCAAACTTGATATTGTGGAGTTCTGGAAAAATATTTTAAGAATCAGTATTGTACCTATTGTTTTAATGATAGTTAGTTTGATGATATTTAGAATTTTAGTAATAAAAAATTTATGGATGCTGTTATTTTATGGAATTGTATATATTGTATTATTTGGAATAGCTTCATGGGTATTTGAAATGAATAAATATGAAAAGAATCTTATAAAAGAACTTATTTCAAAAGTGATTCCGAAAATAAATAAGTTGAATAGATAAGGTAAGGTGGGTTATGAAGAATAATTTTGAGAAGAGTATATCAGTAATAATACCTGTGTATAATGGGGTGAAGTGGATAGAAAGATGTATTTTGTCTGTAATGGCTCAAGAGATAAAGAATATAGAAATAATTTGCATTGATGATGGAAGTACAGATGGAAGTTATGAAAAATTACAAAACTTAAAAAAGAAATATAATAATTTGGTAGTCATTAGGCAAAAAAATCAGGGAGTATCAGTAGCAAGAAATACAGGAATAAAAAATGCAATAGGAAAATGGATAGCATTTTTAGATATAGATGATATATGGCTACCAAATGTATTAACAAATAAAAAAATACAAGAATGGGAAGAAAATAAGGTTGATCTTATTGCTTTTAAAAATTGCAATTCGAATGAAAAAATAACAAGATTTCAAATGAAAGCAGAAAGACAAAAGCAAATAATTTCAGGTGGAAATTCAAGTATATGGTGTGTTTCTGATTGTATGGGAGCTATGTTATATAGCAAAAATATTATTGATCAATATGGAATCCATTTTTATGAAGAATTAAAGTACGGAGAGGATACTATTTTTCGGTTAACTAATTTATATTTAAGTAACAAAATATACATAACAAATGATACATTGTATGTATATGTCAAAAATAGAGAGTCAGCTATGCATAAACTAAAAATCAATGCGGTACCATATTATGAATCAATTATTAAAGGGTACTTAAAAATGCAGAAGGAGTTAAATAAACTTCAAATCGCTGAAAAGGGAATAATGACATTTGGAACAGATGCTGCATGGATTTATTTGTTAGATATGGCAGTAGCACAATGTGAAAATTTAAAAGATTTAAAAGATGTAGATGAATTTCGAAAGAAATATTCTGAAATATATGATGAGAAAAATAATAGATTGTCGGAAAAGCAATTAAAAGAATTAGAATTAATGAAAAATCAAAGATTATTTTTTGAATGTAAATATTGGGCACGTGGGATAATAAAAAATTTATCAAAAAGATTTTTTAATCTACCAGGAGCGTATAGAATTGTTGAGCGTTTAAAGTATAAAAAAGGATGAGTATGTGATTATGAATATTGTTGAAAGAGTATTTTTTTTGAGATCATTATTGCCAATTATTATAGTGCATAAATTGCATTTAACTTCAATTATATATAACGATCTAAGAAGATTTGGGTTTCCAGGAAATAGTATGGGAATTCATAAAGCATTATTGAAAAATAAAATATTTAGAAGAATCTTTTTAGTTCGTATCTATAATATAGATAGCAAATATTATAAAATTTGCAGACTTTTATATAAACCTATGGAAACTTTTCAGATAGAATGTTCTGATATTGGGGAGGGAATGGTAGCCTGGCATGGTTTTTCTACAATTATTTTTGCAAGATCTATAGGAAAGAATTTTTCTACATTTCAAAATGTTACAGTGGGTCGATCAGGTGGATCGCATAGTGAAGAGGATAATATTCCGATTATAGGGGATAATGTTCAAATATGTACGGGTGCAGTTGTAGTAGGTAATATTAAAATAGGAAATAATGTTATAATAGGAGGAAATTGTTTCGTTAACAAAGATGTTCCAGATAATTCTATAGTGGTGGGAAATCCTATGAAAATAAAACATAAAAGATATTAAGAAGGTGATGAGATGGGACGTTTTGTTCAAAGAACATATCATTTTTTAGAGAGAATTAAAAATGAAAGCAAAAATTTTCCAAAGAATTTAAGGTGTTTTGGCTTCCGTACTGCGAAAGCGATTTTTATTGATGGATTATTTCCACCAGGAAAATCAGAAAAATATATTGCAGAGATTGAACGCTTTATAGATGAAGCAATGGGAGATTTTGTACGAAGTTATAAGATCAATGACAACTGGAAAAATGAATCTGAAAAATATCCAAAGACAAAGAAAGTTCCTGTATGGGTATGCTGGTGGCAGGGAGAAGAAAGTATGCCGGAACTGGTAAAGATGTGTTTTCAACGTCTGAAAGATACATTACCAGATGATATCACGGAGTTACATTTGATAACCTTTGATAATTACAAAGATTATGTTACATTTCCAGATCATATTGAACAGAAATTCAAAGAAAAGAAGATCACAATGACAACCTTGTCAGATATTCTGCGTTTTTGTTTGTTAAGTGAATATGGTGGCTTCTGGATGGATGCAACCGTATTTTTTACAGGAGAATTCCCAAAAGAATTCCTAGAAAAACCATTCTATTCACAGAAAATGTATGATCCAGTAGCATGTCAGAGAGAAGCATGTAAAGGACGTTGGTGTGGATTCTTTATGACAGGATATGCACATAATCCAATTTTTGAATTTGGACGAGATGCTTTCTTTGAGTGGTGGAGAAAATACGATGATATTGTAGATTATGTTTTGATTGATTATCTGATTTTACTGGGATATAAGAACTTTCAACAGATCAAAGAATTGATCGATGACGTACCAGATAATAATCAGGATATTTTTGAAATGTATACGGTGTTGGATAAGCCATATACCAAGAAATTATATGAACGCTTGACCAAGCGAAATATCATTCATAAATTAACCTACAAAATTAATTTAAAGAAAGAAACAGCAGATGGAGAAGAAACTTTATATGCACATTTGCTGAGAGAAGTCTATGGAAACAAATAAAAAAGTCAGTATTGTGATTCCAGTATACAAGGCAGCAGATACGATCACAAGATGCGTGGAATCCTTAGAAGAAAATACATATAAAAATCTTCAGATCATATTAGTAGAAGACTGTTCAGGAGATCAGACGATCAATGTATGTAGAGAACTTGCAGATATGTATGATAATGTATTGTGTGTTGAAAATGATCAAAACCATGGAGTTTCCTATACAAGAAACCACGGGTTAGATTATGCAGAGGGAACTTATTTAATGTTCGTAGATAGCGATGATTACGTAGTGGAAGATTATGTGGAGACAATGGTAACAGCAGTTTCTGATACAGAAGATGAAAAAATCATACCAGTCTGCGGATACATTAATCATGACGAAAAGAAAACTGGACGAACAGACATTTTCCTTCCATCAGATGAAAGAGAGAATTTAAAAAAATCAATCGAGATTATGCCAGAACTATATGAAAAAAGAATGTTACAGATTATCTGGAATAAAATCTTTCGATTAGATGTGATAAGACAGAATCATATTAGATTTAAAGAAGAATTGTTTATCGGGGAAGATTTCAGATTCTTATTGGAATATATGCAAGCTGCGAAGATCACAGGATTTCTATTTGTGAATAAACCATTGTGTCATTACATGAGAGATAATGAACATTCATTGATGAGCAGACTATTAGAAACGAAAATTCAGGATAGTTTGGAGAATTTTGAAATTATGTATAAACTTATGGGAAAATCATCAGATGAGATTCAGAAATTAATCACAGCAGAAAAACAAAAACAGTTAGAATATTATGCATATACAATCATGCATGATGATAACATGACAACAAAAGAAAAAAAGAAAAGAATTTTTCAATTATCATCAGATCATGCAGAGGAGTTATACAAAAAGCACAAAGTATTGCAAAGAAAAGAAAGTATTTATAAATGGAAGAAAAGAATATTGAGAAAATAGAAAAAACATATATTATACCACAAGATTCACTATATATTTATGGAATAGCAATTCTTATGATGGTATGGCATCATTTCTTTGGATTCCCAGAAAGATTTGGTGGTGATTTACGATATATAGGTGGAAATATTGAATATACAATAGAATTGTATTTGGGGTATTTTGGAAGACTATGTATTGCAATGTACGCTTTTATTAGTGGCTATGGAATGATGGCAAAATCCATGCAGAAGAATTTAAAATTTACAGAAGATATAAAATTAGCTATTAAACAAATTATAAAATTTTTTATTCGATATTGGATTGTTTTTATTATATTTGTATCAATTGGATTTAAATTTATGGGATTGAAGTTTGAACCAGAAGAATTTATAAAAAATTTTATAGGAAAATCATGTAGTTATAATGCTGAGTGGTGGTATGTAGCGTATTATGTAAAAATGTTAATAATGTATCCGGTTATAAAATTAATTGTAAATAAACTGAATTTTATAAAGAATAGTAAATGGATAATATTTGCACTTGCAATTATATTGGGAATAATCAATACAGTTTTTAAAGAAAATTATACATATTATTTATGCTTTTTATTTGGAATGTTAATTTATGAGAATAGATTGTATGAAAAATTTAATGCAAAATTATGCAAGAATGAGTTTTATTCAATTATTATATCTATAGGATGTATAATTTTTAGTGTTATTGTTCGGATGATATTAACGTTTGATGTTGATGCTTTTTTAGTAATGATCTATATATTCGGCTGCTTACAAATTCTAAAAACAATTAAAAATAATAAATGGCCTGGAAATATATTGCAATTTTTGGGACATTACTCTGTTTATATCTGGTTAACTCATACATTCTTTTTATATTATTATTTTCAGAATCAGTTTATGCAGTTGAAATATGCAATATTGATATATATAGTAACAGTATGTATTTGTTTATTTATAGGTGTTGGGTTGGATAAGATATATAAAGGTTTAATGCAGGGTATCAAATTTGGCAGAAAGAAATCAAATTCTGTTAGGTTTAAAAAAATATATAGGAAATAGAAATCAAGTACACTGGAGAATCTTTAATTGAGAAATGTAAAACTAACATATATAATAAATATGTATTTGCTTAATTAATGATACATATGGGATGGAATATCATACGTATGGAGTATATGAAAGGTTTGAAGAAAATAAATTACAAAAGATAGAGGAAACATAAAATGAAGAATGAAAAATTATATTTTATATCGTGGATAAGAGCATTTTCAACTATATGTATAGTATTATGTCATTTGTGTAGTTCATCGTCAATAGGGTGGATTATTCCTTTTGGACAAGTATTTAATATAGGGGTACAAATATTTTTTTTATATCAGCTTTTTGCTTTGGGTATCAAGGAAATATTATAAATGTTAAAGAGTGGTATTTAAAAAGATTAAGAAGGATTATTTGCCCATATTGGATTTTTTTATTAATAATTTATGGAGTATATTTTGTAACAAATCAGAAAATTTCATATATAAATTTATTATCATCCTGAATTATTCATGAGCAACTAAAGTTGCTCATGGTCTGTAATTACTTTTGTATCTGTTTCAAATATGTTCTATTTTACAAAATACAGTCTAAAAAAGGCAGACTTATCCTGTCAATTTATAAAGAACATTTTGAAACTGTCAAGGTACAAAGATTTTGTTATTCCAGTTGCTTTAATTCAAAAATGTGTTCTAAAGTTTCATAGAATTCATTTTTATATGGACAATGACTGCACAGCTTAAATGTCAGATATCTTGCAGAAAGGACAAGTTTCGCTGCTATTTTTAATAGTTTTAAACGAATTGTATCAACCTGTAGTTTTTGAAAACTTCTTGGAAGTACCAGTCGTCGAAACCAATTAAATAAGTTATATGCCAGCATACTGATCTGAAGTTTATTCGCATTGACAGTCATACTGTGACTGCTCATGGCGTCCATGTGAAATCCGTGTTTTGATTCACGGATAAATGTTTCCATTAAACCTCGTTTACAGTAAAAACAGATCAGATCCTCTGGACTGCCATCCATGTTTGTCACGACGAAAGTATATAAAAAGTTCATCTGACCTTCTGGCTTTTCTATCTTGCAGACGATCCTTCTTGGATAAAGCCAGCTGTCAGCTTTATAGAAAAATTCGCCATAACTGACGGCATAATCGATCTGATCATGCTTCGTTTTTGCAATCAGTTCGTCTTCTATAAAAGATGCAGCTGTACGTAAGCGTCTGTTTTCTTTCAAAAAAATATACAGAGAGGTTCCTGGGACCTTAAGAATTTCTAAGAATCCTATTATTGCATCATTTTTTAGAAATATAGGATGGTCAGATCGATTAGGTTCAGGAGTGAGAAATATATTTAAATATTCGAAATATTATTCAGGAGAAGAACCAGAATTCATAGAAGGTGATGTATTCAGACTTATTGTGCCATTAAATGAAGATTATTCCTATGATAATGTAAAAAACGGCGATAAAAAAATGGCGATAAAAAACGGCGATAAAAAGATTTCAAAAAAGACAATACAAAATTATAAAAAAATATTTGAATTTATGGAAGAGGGTAAAGAATATACGATTCAGGATTTTTGTAATTTGTTAAATTTAAAATCCTCCAGAACGAAAGAGTTATTAAAAGCTTTGACACAAGATATAGAACAAATAGGCAATAATAAAAATCGAAAATACAGATTAAAATAAAAGGCTATGGGGAGGAAACCTACAAATGCAATCAGCATATATTCACTTATATCTGATCATGATCAACGTTATAACATTTGCATTGTATGGACTAGACAAATGGAGAGCGATGACAAGACAGTGGAGAGTTAGAGAGAAAAAATTGATCATACTTGCACTGATCGGAGGCTCCATTGGAGCAATGATCGGTATGACAGTATTTCATCATAAGACAAGAAAATGGTATTTTAGATTAGGGATACCTTTGATTTTGGGCATTCAGGTGTCGTTGATACTTTGTTTTTATGATATGATGTAAGTAAGCAAAGAAGAATCCCCAAAGCAAAGGAAGATTAGAGATATGAAGCAAAACAAATGGAAGCATTTTACTAAGCGTTGGGTCAAGAGTTTTGTTTGGTTTTGTGATTGGATATCTGTTTTCCATCATAAAAGGACGAAAGTATGAGAAAATAGGAATCTGGATTCTTTCTTTGATCTCACAGTGGATACATGCTTTCCTAGTGTTCACCGTTATGGGAGCCTGTTTTCCACAGCTTGGTTATACTGGAATGTCGACATTTCATATGGGGATCAATGATGCACTTATTGCACTATGTTGTCTTTTCTGGGTAGAGGTGGCATATAAGATTTATCACAAGGAGCGTATTCAAAAATACAAGGATGCGGTAAATCAATCTTTGGATGATCCATATCTGTCTTCTAAGATAGTCGCTATATCATCAGGGATCAGTTTTTTGATCATTTGTATAGCGATATTTTCTACTGGATATTTTGCAAATCGGTCTACATGTATGTTGAAACAGCACAGAGTTCATGTAACAAGAACAATAGAGATTGATCTGCTACATTTACAGGTACAGTTTTTGATCGCAATGCTTGCATTGGATTTTATCTTAATATTGACGATGCTTATGATCTACCAATATATGAAGTATCGGGAATATCAAGGGGAGATTGATTTCCTTACTGGGGTGATGGGAAGAAGACTGTTTTTGCAGCATTGCCAAAATATTCAAAGTGATCAGAGGATTCATGGCCATCAAGGATGGTTTTTGTTCCTGGATGTAGATTGGTTTAAGCAGATCAATGATAAACTGGGACATATAGCAGGAGATGAAACCTTAAAGAAATTTGCGACATTTTTACAAGAACAATTTGAGCCATATGGAGCAGTCGGAAGAGTTGGTGGAGATGAGTTTGCCGTGATGATCGAAGAAGAGATGAGCCAGGAAGCGTTAGAAGAAGAAATGAAACAATTCTTTCAAAACATCTCAGGAATTCAGAAGGAAGTCACAGTAAGCTGCAGTATTGGAGTATATCGTTTTAAATATCCAAAAACGATCAAGGAACTTCTGACAAAGACCGATGAGATCTTATATGAAACAAAAGCAAACGGAAGAGGATGTTTTGTGATTAGATAAAATCTAAGAAGGTGGTGTTGGCAATGAACAATGTGAAATTACCAGTAGGAATTTCTGATTTTCATAAGTTAAGACAAAATGAATATTATTATGTAGATAAAACGAATTTGATCAAAGAATTACTGGAATCAAGAATCGCAGAAGTTACATTGATCACGAGACCAAGACGTTTTGGAAAGACGATCGGCATGAGTATGTTGGCGTATTTCTTTGATATACGAAAAGACAGCAGGAAACTATTTGAAGATCTGAAGATCTCAAGAGATATAGAATTATGTCAAAAATGGATGAATCAGTATCCAACATTATTTATTTCCTTCAAAGATGTAGATGGATTGAATTTTCAATCAGCTATGAAGATGTTAAGAAATCAGATTTCATGGATCTGCAATGAGCATGATTATTTATCAGATAGCGATAAGGTAAATGAGAATGATAAAAAGATCTTTTTAAAGTTACAAGATATAAGTGAAGAAAATTTGTCAGAAGATTTGATAAAAATTAGTGTGGCTACCATCATAAGAATGATGAATGCGCATTACGGAAAGCCGGTTATTTTATTATTGGATGAATATGATGTACCATTAGCGAAAGCAAGCAGCAATGGCTACTATAAAGAAATGCTGGATGTGATGAAAACGATGATGAGCACATCTCTAAAAGATAATTCTCATCTTCAGTTCGCAGTAGTTACAGGTTGCTTGAAAATTGCAAAGGAAAGTATATTTACAGGAACCAATAATTTTATCTCAGATACGATCATATCAACACATTTAAATGAATATTTTGGATTTACCGATCAGGAAGTAAAAGATATCTTAAAAGATATTGGACTGCAAGAGCATTTTAAAGAAATCAAAGAATGGTATGATGGGTATAATTTTGGAGAGATCGATGTATATTGTCCATGGGATGTTATGAACTATGTAAGAGATCTACGGATCGATCCAGACATGAAGCCAGCAAGTTACTGGAAGAATACAAGTGATAATGCGATCATACGATCTTTTATAGACTACGCAGGCAGCGGAATTCAAAAAAAGATGGAAAAATTGATGGCAGGAGACACGATTGATCAGAAAATAGAAGAAAATCTTACGTATGATTATTTACATTCGTCAGAAGAGAATTTTTGGAGCATTTTGTATTTAACAGGATATCTGACAAGAGATAAGGAAGAGAAGGAAAGTGCAGATGGAAAGATTACATTGAAGATTCCAAACAAAGAGATACGAGAGATTTTTGAGACAACAGTACAGGATTGGTTTAGTGATACAGCGAAATTACAAGATCGAAAGCATTTATTTGATGCAGTATGGAATGGTGATGAGCAGACTTTGACACAGGAGATCAGCAGGTTATTGCGAATAACGATCAGTTATCATGATTATAGAGAAGATTTTTATCATGCATTTCTTGCAGGAATATTTGCTGGGGCTGGATATAGTGTTGAATCGAATAAAGAACATGGAGAAGGTCGAAGTGATCTTGTTATTTTTAATGAACATGAAGGAAAGGTTGCAGTTTTTGAAGCGAAATATTCAAAAGAAGTAAAGAACTTAGAAGAGGATTGTGAAAAAGCTATTCAGCAGATCGATCATAGGATGTATGCAAAGGAATTTGAGGATAGTTATGATGAGGTGATCTGTTATGGGATTTCTTTTTACAAGAAACGTTGTGTTGTAAAAAGAGATGTAAAGTAGTAGTTCAGAAAATATGAGGAAAGGAAAAGGTATGAAAAAGAGAATCATCAGCAAAATCTTAACATTACTGGTCGTATTCAGTATGGTATTTACGTTACTGCCAGTGAACAACAAAATAGTACATGCTGGGGATGGCAAAGTAAATATTGGAGATTACATTTACCTTGGAACTTATCAGGGTAAGAAGATAAAATGGAGATGCATCGGAGAGGATTCAAATGGAAAATTGATGCTGAGTGATCAAATCCTGTGTAAGAAGAGTTATGATGCAAAATATTCCGGGTATAAAAACCACATCAGGGCTGAAAGAGGATCCAATCGTTGGACAGAATCAGCCTTGAGACATTGGATGAATTCTGCCGGAGAGGTTGATTGGAGCAATCGATCTGTACCTTCCGCAGCAAATCTTGATGGAGAGGATGCTTATGATGAGGAGCAGGGATTTTTATCTTCTTTTACTGATTCGGAGCTTCAGTGTGTAAAGACGGTCACACAGAAAACATATTTGAATAATCTGGATGCAGACAAAGCGGATGGAGGATCTTCCAAATTTGATTTTGATGCAAATGGATACCATCGTAAGCTGTTTGAAACTTTAGCAGAGGCAACCGATAAATGGTATGAGAATACAACGGATCAGTTCTTCTTGATAGGACCAGAGCAGTTGCTGATGGGAACCAATAATATTGGTTTGGATTATATGGCTCCGGACGATTCCTACTGGTTAAGACTGCCTTGTAACACAGGACAATCTTACGAAAATGTAGCACGATCAATCGGAGCAAACAGAATCACACATGCAAGAGCAAATAATTCGAATCATGGAGTAAGAGCCGCATTTTATCTGGATGAAGATCAATTCCATGGAGAAGTGATCGAAGGAGGAATGTCCAGTTACTTTAAAACAGGTAAGGATACGAATCAGTTTAAGCATATAGGGATGAGAGCTTTCATTTCAAATCCTGTATATCTAAATAAATTGGTGAAGCAGTGTAGTGATTTTCAGAGTAAATGGAGAATGATCACGTATTTTCATGGAGAACATACAGGTGTATGCCATGGGATCGCTTTGAGTATGTGTTATGGAAACCAAGGTTATATTGATTTTGATGATATTACAAGTGGCGCACATGATTATTGGACGCTGGGAAGCCCATATGAGAATTCCAAAATGAAAGACATGATCTTATATTACCATATGACACAGTGTCTGGACAGTGGAAGCTCAACATATGGAATCAGTAAAAATTCAGGTTGGGGAAATGGAGATCTGGAAACTTTTCTTAAGAAATTTGTAGCAGAAGCCCAGTATGCAAAAAGAGTGAAAAAACCATTTGTTTTCTCCTTCATGATACCAGAGGGCGGACATAGTGTTGTTGTTTGTGGTTATAAGAAGGACACGGATGGAAATCATGAGATTACGATCTATGATGAAAATTCTTATCACCCTGGAAGTTACGGGGGATACCTGACAATGAAAGTCTCTTCTGATTTCAAGAGCTTCCATTTTGCAGATTCAAATTCAAGATTTGATGATGTATGTGTAGAAGATCTGTGGAAGAACCTGAACTATTATGGCGTTGATAAAATATATAATGGCGGGATCCAGACCTTAAAAATGAAAAGCAGGATGGCGGCATCAGCATATCAGGAAGATGATCAGGATCAGACGACGATTCAGATATCAGCAAATAAGCGATTCCGATTACAAAATGAAGAAGGAAAGTATCTCGAATACGATGGAAATAATTATACAGGAGATATGAAAGTTTATTCCTGCGAACAAAGTGATTGGGAAAGTGAGCATCCAATCTGGAATCTTAGAGTGGCGGCAAGCAATTCATTTGAATTGACGAAAGCAGAGGAAGGCTGCCAGTTCCTTTGTGATGATAACAACAAAGGATATGCAGTAACCGCCGATGGAGCAGACAAAGTAACGATCACTTCTGGGAAGATCAAAGTGGAAGGAGATTATTATAATCTGTCAGCTGCGATGCAATCCAAGAATTCCGAGGAAGGAATTGTAGAGGTCAATGCCAAAGTGCAAGGAAACAGTACGATTTTAGATAACAACACAAACACATCCATTCAATTTGCTGATAAGGGAAATAATGTTAAGGTAACAAAATATGTTGATTTTTCAGCAGATATCGTTGATGAGAAAGAAGAAGTCAAAGGTTCTGATCTTGTAGTAGAGGAACTTGATAAGAAAGATCCTGAAATCCCAGACCAGGGAGAAGATAATAAAGGGAATGGCAATACAGGAAACGGCAATGGAAATGATATCTCTGGAAATAATGCACAAAGTAAACCAGAAGTAATAAAACCAAACATCGTAAAACCATTAAAATTAAAGAAACAGATAATAAAAACAGCAAAAATAAAAACTTACAAGGCAAAAAAATTAAAACGTAAAAAGGCAACATTTAACCTAAAAGCGAGATCTTTTGGGAAAGCAAAACTGACCTATAAAGTGACTAAATATCCAAAGAAAGCAAAAAAATGTATGACCGTAACTAAGAGTGGAAAAGTTACATTAAAGAAGAAAGCCAAGAAAGGAACATACAAGATCCGGATCACGGCAGCAAAAACATCGAAGTATCAGAAAGCGGTGAAATATGTGACGGTTAAGGTAAAATAAATCAACAAAGAATTATGCAAAGGTATTGATTGAAAATTTTAAAGTATGTTATAATTACCTAATTACTAATTGTTCGATTAGTAATTAGGTAATTAGTAATTAGCAAAAAGGATGATGGTATGAGATTTGTTGGAAGAAATCCCAGATTTTGAAAACAGTTGTTTGAGATATCATAAACAATTGGCAAATCAAAATCTACAACAAATCCCCCTGCCAAACACCCTTCACCTTCATCTCATGCGCAATTCTATTCAAAACTTTCCGCTTATAAACACTCCACTCAGGAGCAATCAACAAATCTCTCGGTCCATCTCCAGTTAATCGATGAATCACGATCTCAGGACTCAGATTCTCAATACATTTCAAAATCAGATCAACATAAGACTCCAAAGTAAACACATCAAAGGGATGTTCCTCATAATGATCAGCCAGATCCGTATTCTTCAAAATATGCAGCATAGAAAATTTAACCCCATGAATCGGAAGGTGATTCAGATAACGAACTGACTCAAGCATCATATTATCCGTTTCACCAGGAAGCCCAAGAATCAGGTGAACAACAGTCAATACACCGATCTTATGAAGATTCATAACTGCTTCATCAAAACAAGACAAAGGGTACCCACGCCGGATAAAAGAAGCGGTCTCTTCATGAATCGTCTGCAGACCAAGTTCCACAAACACAGGTTTGATCTTATTTAATTGATTTAAAAGTTCCAAAACCTCGGCAGGCAAGCAATCCGGTCTGGTACCGATCGCAAGAGCAACGATTCGCGGATCATTGACCGCTTCCATATATAAAGCTTCCAGTTTTTCAATCGGACCATAAGTATTCGTAAAAGCCTGAAAATAAGCAATATACTTCCCCTTCTCAATCTTTCTAGAAACCATCTCAATTCCAGCGGTGATCTGATCTGTCACAGACAAAGCAGCCGAAGAAGCAAAATCTCCGGAACCGCCCTCACTGCAAAAGATACAACCACCAGTTCCAAGTGTTCCATCTCTGTTTGGACAGGTAAAACCACCATCTAAGGATACTTTATAAATTTTCTCACCAAAATAATTCTTTAAAAAACTATCAAATGAATAATAACGTTTTCCATGCCAATTCATATGATCATAACTCCTAACTACAAGTTTGTTATCTACAAGATAGCACGAAAAATGTGGAAATTCCAGCGTTTTCAAGTCACAAAATGTTCATAACATTATCACGTACTATAAAATCTCAATCACAAAACTCAAAGTTTCATGTTCCCTAGGTTCCAAGAATCGAACACCTCTTTTATGTTCAAACACATCATCCTCATCATTGCAGGTAGAAGTTCCACTCCAAGGTTCCAAAGCAACAAAAGGTCCATCATTTGCACTAGACCATACACCCAGATAATCAAAATCAGGGAAAGTAACTAAGATACCATGACCGCTTTCCTTATGTTTTAATGCAACCGTGCGTGATTTCAACTGATCAAAGATCAAAGCATCCTTGTAAAATAAAGAATGTTTTACAGGGATCACAGTTTCATGATCAAGAACAGGAATACGATCGTTGTTATTGATCAAACCATCATCTGTAAGCTGTGCACAGGCAGCAGTTTCCGGTTGTTCAAATTCCACGATATAATCTTCAAAATTCTCCCCTTCATACACTGGACAGTTAAATGCAGGATGACCGCCAATACAGTAAGGCATAACAATGTCTCCGTGATTGATTACTTTATGGCTGATTTTCACTCCATGATCTGTTAATTCATAGATCATCTGGAGTTCAAAATCATAAGGATACTGTTCTTTCGTAGAATCATCCGCTTTCAAAGAATAAACAGCACAAGTTTCAGAAGAAGAAACCAAAGTAAATTCTAATTTTCTTGCAAGACCATGACGGCCAAAAGAACAAGTCTTAGAATTACCGATGGTTGCAGTTCCATTTCTTAAACATCCAACGATCGGAAATAAGACAGGTGCCTGTCCGCTCCAGAAGTCAGGATTTCCCTGCCAGAGATATTCCGTACCAGAAGCATCTTTGATAGAAGTCAGTTCCCCACCAAGAGATTTTAAAGTGACAGATACATTTTCATTGCGTAAGATTGTATTGCTCATGAGATATCCTCCTAGATTTAATATAGTATCATTATACCACGAATTAACATTGAAAAACACTTGTGTTTCTTGGGAAAAGCAATAGTTAAAAGCATATTTTTTATAAAGAATCAGTAGAAATTTAAGAAGTGGTGTGATAATATGACTAAGAATGCGTAGAAATGTAAAATAATAGATAAAAATAGAAAAGAGGAAAAAGATTATGGCAAACAGCATTGAGCAGGAAATCGGCCGCAGAAGAACCTTTGCGATCATTTCCCATCCGGATGCCGGTAAGACAACGTTGACTGAGAAGTTCCTTTTATATGGAGGAGCGATCAATACAGCGGGGTCTGTGAAAGGAAAGGCAAACTCCAAACATGCAGTATCTGACTGGATGGAGATTGAAAAAGAAAGAGGTATCTCTGTTACTTCTTCTGTATTACAGTTTGAATACGAAGGAAAATGTATCAATATTCTTGATACACCAGGACATGAGGACTTCTCAGAAGATACGTATCGTACACTGATGGCAGCGGATTGTGCAGTCATGGTGATCGATGCTTCCAAGGGTGTGGAGCCACAGACAATCAAGTTATTTAAGGTTTGTGTTATGAGACATATCCCGATCTTTACATTTATCAATAAGATGGACCGTGAAGCTAAGGATACTTTTGATCTGTTAGATGATATTGAGAAAGTCTTAGGGATTGAGACATGTCCGATCAACTGGCCGATCGGATGTGGAAAAGAATTTAAGGGTGTATACGAGCGTGCATCAAGAAATATCTTACGATTCGAGGCAGTCTCCACAGGTGGTGCAAAAGAAGCAAAAGAAACGATCATTTCAGCAGATGATGATAATGCAGCAGATCTGATCGGAGAAGATTTCTATGAGAATCTGATGGAAGAAATTGAATTGTTAGATGGTGCGGCAGCAGATCTTGATATGGAGAAAGTACATCAGGGAAAACTATCTCCAGTATTCTTTGGATCAGCACTTACAAACTTTGGTGTAGAACCATTCTTAGAGCATTTCCTGAAGATGACAAACAGACCACTTGCAAGAACATCCAAGGGAGAAGAAGTAGATCCTGTGGAAAATGGTTTTTCAGCGTTTGTCTTTAAGATTCAGGCCAATATGAACAAAAACCACCGTGACAGAATTGCATTTATGAGAATCTGTTCCGGTAAATTCGAAGCGAACATGGAAGTAAAACATGTACAGAGTAAGAAAAAGATGAGGCTTTCCCAGCCACAGCAGATCATGGCACAGGAACGTAAGATCGTAGAAGAGGCGTATGCAGGAGATATCATCGGAGTATTTGACCCGGGAATCTTCTCTATCGGAGACACTGTCTGCCTTCCAAAAGATGACTTTGAATATGAAGGAATCCCAACATTCGCACCAGAACATTTTGCAAGAGTCATCCAGTTAGATTCTATGAAGCGTAAGCAGTTTGTGAAAGGTGTAGAACAGATCGCACAGGAAGGTGCTATCCAGATCTTCCAGGAACATGAAGCAGGATTTGCAGAGATCATCGTCGGAGTTGTAGGAACACTTCAGTTTGATGTCTTAAAATACCGTCTGGAAAATGAATACAACTGCGAGATCCGTTTAGAACCATTGCCATATCAGGCAATCCGCTGGATCAAAGACCGCAACACGGATATGAACAAATTACGTGGTGTATCTGAAGTTAAGAAAGTCAAAGATATGCGAGGAAATCCACTGTTGTTATTTAAGAATGAATGGGGAATCCAGTTTGTACTTGATCGTAATGAGGGATTAGAGTTAGTTGAGTTCAGCAAAGAATAGTATAAATTGTATTTCTTTTTGATAAGAAAAAGCATTGTAACTTGAGAATAAAGATGGTATATTATGTTAGTATATTTCTTAAGTTATCAAAAATAATATAAATATCAGACTTAGAAAAGAGATTGTTATGGCGTTGATAGATATTCATACACATATATTATATGGAGTTGATGATGGAGCAAAGGACATCAATGATTCAATGGGACTGTTGGATGAAGAACGGGAACAAGGCGTGGATCAGGTAATACTGACTCCGCATTACGGTCCGAAGTTTGGACATCCGGATACAGAAGTATTGAGAGAGAAGTTTGAGGCGATCAGAGAGAAGGCATACAAGTATTATCCAGAGATTCAGCTATACCTTGGGAGCGAATTATATTATCAGCAAGGGACAGTTTCAGATCTGAAACAAGGGAAAGCATTGACGATGAATGGGACCCGTTATGTTTTAGTGGAGTTTGCGACATCAGATGCCTATTCGCATATATATCGCGCGGTTCAGGATTTTGTATATGCAGGATATATTCCGATCCTTGCGCATGTAGAGCGATACAAAGCAGTTTTCGGACATGTAGACAAGATTGTCGAACTGGTCGAAACAGGTGCATATATTCAGATAAATGCGGAAAGCCTGATCGGAGGAATTTTTGATAAACGAGCATCTTTTTGTAAGAAGATTATGAAAGAAGGACTGGTTCATTTCCTTGGAACGGATTGTCACGATTTTCGGACAAGAAGACCAAATATGAAACCGGCAGCAGAAGTTGTACGGAAGAAGCATGCGGACCAGATTCTTTATGAGAATCCAAGAAAGATGCTTGAGGGGAAAAGTATTTAATTAAAGAAGGGATAAAAACATCTATGTACGAGTTAGAGAATGATGATGAGATCGAGATTGATTTAAGGGAATTGTTTTTGGCATTGAAGAAGAAGATCGTTTGGATTTTGTTGACAGCAATCGTCTTTGCAGGTGCATCAGGATTGATCACGAAGTTTGCGATGACACCGATCTATTCTTCTACAGCACAGCTTTATGTTGTTTCAAAGGGTGGACTTTCACAGCTTACAGATCTTACAATGGGTACTCAGTTAACACAGGATTATATGGTAATTGTTAAGACAAGACCAGTCCTTGAACAGGTGATCGCAGATCTGAAGCTTGATATGGATTATAAAGAATTAGAGAAGAAGATCACGGTGGAGAATCCATCTGATACACGTATCATGCAGATTACGATAACAGATAAGGATGCAGCACTTGCACAGAGCATCACACAGGATCTTGCAGAAGTAACAGCGAAGACAGTTGCAGAGAAGATGGACGTGAAATCACCAACGATCATCGAAAAGGCATATAAGGCAGATAAACCAGACAGCCCAAGTCTTAAGAAGAACGTATTGATCGGAGCAGTTCTTGGATTTATATTAATGGCAGCAGCCATTGTGATCCAGTATCTGATGAACGATACGATCCTGAAAGAAGAAGATATTGAGAAATATCTTGGAATTATTACTTTAGCGCAATTACCTTTGGTAAAGGGAACTACAAAGCGAACAAAGAAAGTAAAGAGGGCGAGGGAATAAGATGAAGAAATTAGTAATGGATCTTCCAGAGATCAATGATTATCGTATGGTAGAAGGACTAAACCAGTTAAAGACGAACTTAGCCTTCTGCGGAAAAGATATTAAAGTGATCACAATGACAAGCAGTGTTCCGAATGAAGGAAAGAGTTCTATTTCTCTGAGCCTTTCAAGAACACTTGCAGAAAGTGGAAAGAAGATACTGATGGTGGATGCTGATTTAAGAAAATCAGTAATGGCAGCCAGATATCATATACAGGGAATCGATAAAGGATTAAGCCATTATCTGACAGGACAGGCAGAAGTGGAGGATATCATCTATGAGACAGAAGTTGAGGGACTTTGTATTACAGTAGCTGGTCCGCTGTCACCAGATCCAACAAGCATTCTGGATTCAGAACAGTTTGAACAATTCATTGAGAAAGTTAGGGATATGTTTGATTATGTGATCATTGATACACCACCGCTAGGTGTTGTCATTGATGCTGTGATCATCGGTAAATATACAGATGGAGCAGTCATCGTGATCGAGCAGGGAGTGATCAAACGTAAGATTGTTCAAGATGTCATCAAGCAGTTGAAGAGGGGCGAGGTTCGTATTTTTGGGGCTGTATTAAATAAAGTTGATGAACGTATCGGTGCTTATGGTAATTATGAGTATAAATATTCATATTCATATTACGGTGAGTCAGATACGGAAAAAAATCACCCAAATACTTAATAAGGAGGAATGTAAGTATGAGTAACAAAATCATCAAGAAAGCAGCAGCTTGTGGATTATCCGCAGTTATGGCTTTCGGACTTGTCGCAGTAACAGAAGCACCAAAAACAGCTAATGTTAGTGCAGCAACAAAAAAGGTAAAGAAATTATCTTTTAAGAAGAAAGGGTATGTGATCAGTGCACCAGGACACTGGATGAATGCAAAGACACGCCTGAAATTCTCACCAAAAAGTGCTAAAACTTATAAGTTAAAGTACAAAACAAGCAACAAAAAGATTGCTACTATTTCTAAGAATGGTATCATCCGTGCAAAGAAAAAAGGTACAGTAACGATCACAGCAATTGCTAAAAACAACAAAAAAGCAAAGGCTACAACAAAGGTTACAGTTGGTAAAGTTGTTAAAACTTTAAAATTCAAAGAGGGGACAAAGAAAACAGTAACAGCTGGAAAGAAATTCACTCTTCACCCAACTTACTCACCAAAGAAAGCTTCTACAAAAGCTGTAACATTCAAATCTAGCAACAAGAAAGTAGCTACAGTAACTTCTAAAGGTAAAGTAACTGCAAAGAAAGCTGGTAAAGTAACAATTACAGCAACATGTAAAGATGCAAAAGGTAAGAAAGCTAAATTTACAGTAACAGTAAAAGCAGCTCCAGCACCTGCAAAAGTTGTAACACCTGAAACTGTAAAACCAGTTGTAAAAGATAACACAGCTGAATATACAGGATTAGTTGCTAATGCTGACAAATACGTTTTAACTCGTGGAAAACAGACAGTTGAGATTTCTGCAGCACAGGTTAAAGAAGCATTAGGATATATTGCTGATCCAGCAGCTGGATTCAAAGCATGGGAAAGCAAAGAAAACTTTACATTAGGTGTATTATCAGCTACTGGTAAAGGTGCTACAAAGACAGCTACGATCAAAGGTACATCTAACTATGATGGAAAATACACAGCAACAGTTACAAAAGTATCTGATACAGAATACGCTGTTGTAGCAAAATCCGAAAAAGGTCAGAACCACAACATCAAAGTTACAGTAGCAAAAGACGGTACAGTAACAGCTACAAGTGCTAAATACGTTGTAACAAGCGACAAAAACGCTACAAACATCGTAGTAAAAGATGCAGCTGGAAAAGTTATTGCTTCAGCAACAGCAAAAGATGGTAAATACACAGTAAAATTACCAGCAGACAAAGCAAAAGATTTAACAATTACACAGTATGTAGCAAAATAATCAATTGCTGAGTGATAAAGGAATCTTGGAGGAGCTTTCCTCCAGGATTCTTTTTCTATAAAAGAATTTTCTATTTAAGAAGGATCAGGAACATGAAGAAAAAGATAATGACGATGCTGATGTTGCTTGCAGTTTCCTGCATGATCATGCCAACAAATGCGAAAGCTGCCAAAAAAGCATATATCAAAACATCAACAGGAAGCAAGGCAACGGTTTTTGTTGGAAAAACTTTAAAATTAAATGCAAAAACAGTTGGTAAAAAGAAAAAGATCACATATAAGACATCCAAAAAATCTGTAGCGACAGTGAACAGCAAGGGTGTGATCAAAGGAAAGAAATACGGAACTGCCAAGATCACAATGAAAGCTTCTGGAGTGAAAACAAAGAAGATCACTGTATATGTAAGAAAAGCAGCGACAGGGATCAAACTTTCATCTGTACAGACGATCAATTTCTACAAGACAGGAAACACTGCCCAGATCAAAGCAACAGCTTTACCTGGAGGAAAACAGATGGCATCAAAAACTCTGACTTATAAGAGTAGTAATCCACAGGTAGCAGTGGTTAACAGCAAAGGAAAAGTGACAGCTAAAAAAGGCGGATACAGCAGAATTCAGATTTCTACCACTGCAAGATCAGGAAAGATCTGCACAAAAGATGTTGATGTTTTTGTATATGATGGATTTGATGATGTATGCAGTGAAACATCTGGAAGCAAGACAACATTTACGTTTAATCCAAACTGGAAATCCGTCACAATCTATTTTACAAGTCAAACAGGAAAACAATATTCTTATAAAGTGGATAGCATCAAAACAGAATTTAATATGCTGGCGAATGTCAAAGGATTTGCAGACGAACGCAATGGAGTAGCAGTGAGCAAAGACAGTGCGAGAAAGGCGAACATCATTAATTTCAAGATCATAGAAACTGGTGAAGATTATGATGTATTAGCAGATGCCCAGAGATATCAGCTGACATTTTATAAAGCGTTGAATAACAAAGTGACATTCAATGTAGAAAAATAAAAAAGATAAGAAAAATACTTGACAATAAAAATGGAAGCATGATATAATATCAAAAGTTGTGAAGAACAACAGAAACAACAAAGAAGAGTATCCACTCTCACCTTAGCACATATGATAGATTAGGAAGTGACTTGGGTTAATATTTAAGAATATGATATTTCGTGATCATGCTTGAATTTTATGTGGATAGTCTTATAACTATCCACTTTTTTAATTATCATGGAGGTGTAATTATTAGCGATTTAATGATTAACGGACAGATCAGAGATAAAGAAGTACGTCTGATCGCGAATGATGGCGAGCAGCTTGGAGTTATGTCCGCAAGGGAAGCACAGAAGTTAGCAGATGAAGCAGGATTAGATCTTGTTAAGATCTCACCAAAGGCAAAACCACCGGTTTGTAAGATTATCGATTACGGTAAGTACAAATACGAGCAGACAAGAAAAGAAAAGCTGGCAAAGAAGAAACAGAAAGTCATCGATGTGAAAGAAGTCCGCATGTCACCAAACATTGACACAAACGACTTAAACACGAAGATTAATCATGCAAAGAAATTCCTTGCAAAAGGTGCGAGAGTGAAAGTCACACTTCGATTCAGAGGAAGAGAACTTGCTCATGTGAACGCAAGCAAGTATATCTTAGATGATTTTGCGAAAGCATTAGAAGATGTAGCCACCATCGATAAGAAACCAAAGTTTGAAGGAAGAAGCATGACAATGTTTTTAGCTCCAAAGAACAACTAGGAGTTTAAGATATTCAAATATGAGTAGATACAAGCAGGATTAAGGAGGAAATAACCATGCCAAAAATGAAGACATGTAGAGCAGCTGCAAAAAGATTTAAAAAGACAGGAACAGGAAAATTAAAAAGAAATAAGGCATACAAAAGCCATATCTTAACAAAGAAATCTCCTAAGAGAAAGAGAAATTTAAGAAAAGCTGCAATGACAGATGCAACAAATGAAAAGAACATGAAGAAGATTTTACCATATCTGTAAGATGGATCGTTAAGGAGGAAATGTAAGCAATGGCAAGAATCAAAGGCGGAATGAACGCAAAGAAAAAACACAATAGAGTATTAAAACTGGCTAAAGGATATAGAGGAGCTAGATCTAAACAGTATAGAGTAGCAAAACAGTCTGTTATGAGAGCTTTAACAAGTTCTTACGCAGGAAGAAAACAGAGAAAACGTCAGTTCAGACAGTTATGGATCGCACGTATCAACGCTGCTACAAGAATGAACGGACTTTCTTACAGCAAATTCATGCACGGATTAAAATTAGCTGGTGTTGACATCAACAGAAAAATGTTATCTGAGATGGCGATCAGCGAACCAGAAGCATTCAAAGCTTTAGTTGATGTAGCAAAAGAAAAATTAGCTTAATCAATAGAATTAACATTGTAAAAACATCTTGACTTTAAAGCGGTGGTTATCAGTCTCAATAGACAGATGACCATCGTATTTTTTACATATGGCAGTGACTGATTTAAGACCTGTACCGACGCAGTTTTTGCGGCGAGAGGATAAGAAGAAGCCACTGTCTGTTTTTTTGATCTCATGCTCATAAGGGTTCTCGATGAGCAGAACAAAAGCACCAGGAGAAGTCTGTCTGGCTTTGAGATGAATGAATTTCTCATACTTCTGTAATGTCTTACATTCAAGGTAAGCATTTTCTAAAAGATTTCCAAGAACAATACAAAAATCAACAGGAGAGATAGGAGTGAGCGTTGGAAAATCAACGGCAAATTTTGTTTTGATCTTATCTTGTTCACATAAAAAATCATAATGCGATAAAATGGCATTCACAGCGGGTTCACGGCAGTAGATCTTAGTCTGTAAAGAAATAGATGATTCATATTGGGACAGATACTCCTTTAATTCCTCATAATGTCCTTGATTTAACAATCCAGAGATAACAGTGATCTGATGACGAAAATCATGGCGGATCGCTCTTGTCTCCTGTATATGCTGGGAAAGTTGAGAATATTCTTTTGCCTGAATCTCCAGAATCTTTTGTTCTTCTAACATATACTGATTTTCTACATAACTATGGATGATAGTATAAAATAAGACATATAAAAGAAATACAAAGACCAGTAAAGTGAGCATCATGGAAAAGTAAACATGTAGATCATGATAGGTATAGATATCATAATAATTGTGTGGAATATAAGTAAAAACGAGAAAAGTAAAACAGCATGGGAAAATACACGCAATCCGCCAGACAAAGGCATTGTGGAAATTCGTAACCATCCATCCAAGATATTTCCGGGCAGGTTTATATAAGATGATATCAGCGAAAACCAGAAAGATCAGTTGTGCAATCAAGGATTCTGGATAAAATTCTGTACTTTGTCCATGTGGATGAAAGATGACACCGAATGTATGATAGATAACATAAGAAAGAGAACCAAGACAACATGCAGTCAGCATAACAAAGAGAGAAGCAGAAAGCATCAGGTTCGTTTCTTTTTGAAATAGATAGAAGAACACAGGCACAGCAAGGAATACAAGAATGTTGCCCAGATCCTGTTGAAAGATCATATACGGAATGATCAACAGAACAAAATAGCATACAAAAGCAAGGCTGATCTTGATCAGCAGATGGCGGATCGGAGTCTTTAGATGATCGATCACTGGAAACAGGCAAAAAACTGCCAGTGGAATGATGATTGTAAATGTACATAAATATGTAAAAATATCATAAAAAGTCATAAAAGATCATGCCTCCTCAAGTTTCAAAAACTGGTATTTGATATATTGCTCTCGGATCTGCTTGCGTCCTTTCGTTTTGATCGGAAAACACTTTGAATCTGTCATTTCGAAGTAATCGGATTCCATTGTCTTAATATAGTCCATATTCAACATGATTCCACGGTTGCACTGAAGAAATCTTGAATCATCCAGATGATCTGTGACAGAATAAAAAGGAAGCCGGAAAGCATGTGTTCCATTCGTTGTGTGAATGATCACCTCATGATTATTTGAGTAAATATATTGAATCTTTGATAATGGAAAATGAACATCAAAAGAACGATATTCAAAAGATAATTCAGCTTCCTGCTCAGGAAGAAGCGCTAAAGCATCATCAAGTACGTGAAAGATCTGTGTGGATTCAAAAGGCTTTAAAATATAATCAAAAAAATGAAAAGGGGCAGCTTCAAAAATGTGTTCTTTACTTGTTGTTAAGAATACGATTATCACTTTGGAATCCATCTGACGGATCTTGCGTACAATATCGATCCCGTTCAGTTCATTTAGATAAATATCCATAAAAATCAGATCAAAATCTCCAGGGACATAGGTATTCAAAAAAGAATTACCATCACTATAAGAAGAAATATCAAGGGAGATGTTTCTTTCATGTTCATAAGTACGAAGAGTGTTGAAAATGAGCTCCTGTTCTAATTTATTATCATCAACGATTGCTAACTTCATATTAGTACTCCTTGTTGTAGGGAAATTGGGGTTTCTTTAAGTATAACTTGCAAATGAATGGAAAGCAAGAAATGGGAACTATAATTTTTGTAAACAATAGGATGTGTGTGGAATGCATTTCATTTTGTACAAAAATGTGTCATAATGTAAGAAAAAGAACTGGCAGGAAGGAGATGTATAACATGAATAAAATATATGATAAAGTAAAGGAATGTTATAAACAAGTAAATCAAATGACAGATTTTAAACCACAGATCGCATTGGTCTTAGGTTCCGGCCTGGGAGATTATGCGGAGAAGATCAAGATTGAGACTGTGATCGATTACCATGAGATCAAAGGATTTCCAGTTTCTACAGTACAGGGGCATAAAGGAAGATTTGTACTTGGTTACGTAGAAGATATTCCAGTAATGATCATGGAAGGACGAGTTCACTATTATGAAGGATATTCCATGAGTGATGTTGTACTGCCGATTCGACTGATGAAGATGATGGGAGCAGAGATCTTGTTTTTGACAAATGCATCCGGTGGGATTCATCGTGGGTTTGAAGCGGGTGACTTTATGATGATCACGGATCAGATCGCAAGTTTTGTACCATCTCCATTAATTGGGCCGAATATCGAAGAATTTGGAGAAAGATTTCCGGATATGAGTCATATTTATGATGAAGAATTACAAGAAGTGATTAGAAAAAGTGCGGATCATCTGCAGATTGATCTTAAAGAAGGAACTTATATCCAGCTTCCAGGTCCTAATTTTGAATCTCCGGCAGAAATCAGGATGTGTAAAGCCATCGGTGCAGATGCGGTTGGAATGAGTACTGCCTGTGAGGCGATTGCGGCAAATCATATGGGAATGAAGATCTGTGGAATTTCGTGTATTGCGAATCCTGCTGCCGGAATCAGTAAGAAACCACTGACACACGAAGAAGTTCAGCAAAGTGCAGATCGTGCAGCTCCAAAATTCCAGAAACTAGTAACAGAATGCATCTGTAGAATGGGGAAGAGTCTGAAGAAATAAGAGGTGATCAAATGATAAGAATCTACCATGCAAGAATTTTAACCATGCAGGAAGATCAAGAGATCTTTGATGGAGAGATTTGGATCTCAGATCATAAAATACAGTATGTCGGACCGAAGAATAAAGAAGAAGCGGCAAAGATCGCATGGGAGAGACAGATTGATGCAAAAGGCAATCTGATCATGCCTGGATTTAAGAATGCCCATACACATTCCGCGATGACATTTTTAAGATCTCATGCAGATGATATGCCGCTGCTTTCCTGGTTAAATGATCAGGTGTTCCCATATGAAGCCAAGTTAACACCGGATGATATCTATCATTTATCCAAACTTGCCATCATGGAATATTTAACAAGCGGGATCACCGCCAATGCGGATATGTATCTGACACCAGATACGATGATCCAGGCATCTGAGGATTGTGGTTTTCGGACGACTGTTATTGGAGCAGTGAATGATTTTACCCAGTCTGTGAAAGAAGTAGAGAATTGGTATGAGAAGTACCATAAAGAAGATGGACTTACCAGTTATGAACTGGGGTTCCATGCAGAATATACAACCAAGAGAGAAATCTTAGAAGGTATCTCAGAGCTTTCTAAGAAGTACCATGCACCTATCTATACCCACAACTCAGAAAGTGCTTCAGAAGTGGCACAGTGCGTCGAGAGAACAGGTATGACACCAACGGTATATATGGAACAGCTAGGGCTGTTTGAATATGGAGGAGGGTTGTACCACTGTGTTCATATGAGCGAAGAAGATCTTGATGTCGTAAAGAGACATCAGATTTCTGTGATCACCAACCCAGCCTCGAATCTAAAATTAGCAAGCGGGATCGCTCCGATCGAGGAGATGTTAAAACGAAATATTGATCTGGCGATCGGAACGGATGGACCTGCAAGCAATAACTGTCTTGATATGTTTCGCGAGATGTTTCTTGTCACAGCACTTGCCAAATACCGGGAAAATGATGCGAGTGCAGTTGATGCAGCAGAGGTATTAAAGATGGCAACAACAGGCGGTGCAAAAGCAATGAATCTTTCAGACTGTGATGTGTTAGTCAAAGGAAAGCAGGCAGATCTTATAATGATCGACCTGCATCAGCCAAATATGCAGCCAATCCACAATATCAGAAAGAATCTGGTATACAGTGGAAGTAAGCAGAATGTCAAGATGACAATGGTTGCAGGAAAGATTCTGTATGAAGATGGCGAATTCTTTATTGGAACAGATGCGGCTCACATTTATGAAAAAGCGAATGAGATTACGCAGAGGATCATGAGCGAGATCTGAATTTAATCAATACAATCTTCTGCATGCTTTAGTGCAGCAGCGATATTTGGACAGAAATGTTCTTTCCCAACAAGCTCGATAAATCCAGCTTTTTTCATAACCTTCATTGGTTGTTCATTGACATGAGAAAATACGATCGTAATTCCTTTTTTCTCACAAGTATCAACGAGATCTTTTAATGCATTTAATGCTGTGCTGTCAAGTGCAGGAACACTTCGCATACGCAGGATCAGACATTTAGTGAAATCCTTTACAACGATGTGCTCGATCGTATCAGAAGCACCAAAGAATAAAGGTCCTGTGATCTCATAAACACGGATCGCTAAAGGAAGCCGTGCTAGATGATCATCAATTTCAGGTGTATCATCATCGACATAGACCCAGCTGTCAACATGGGTTTCCTCACTCATGCGTTTGATAAACAGCAGACATGCAATGACCATACCGATTTCGATCGCAACGACAAGATCGAAGACAACCGTTAAAATGAATGTGACGATCAACACGATGATATCGTTTTTTGGAGCCGTTTTTAACATATGTACAAAAGTTCTCCACTGACACATATTGTAAGCAACAACAAAAAGGATGGCCGCGATCGTAGGCATTGGGATCATACCAGCAAATGGCATTAAAACGACTAATACGATGACCAAAGTAATGGAATGGACCATGCCAGCAACCGGAGTGCGGCCTCCATTTTTGATATTGGCAGCAGTTCTTGCGATCGCTCCAGTTGCAGGAATACCTCCAAATAGGGCAGAAGCGATATTTCCAAGTCCTTGTGCAACTAATTCTGTATCAGAACGATGTTTGCCGTTGATCATTCCATCAGCAACAACGCAGGATAACAGAGATTCAATGGCAGCAAGTACCGCAATGGTAAATGCATTTGGAATCGCTGATTTCACCATAGAAAATTTGACTGCAGGTATATGGAATGATGGCAGATCATTTGTGATCGTATAGAGGTTTCCAATCGTTGAAACATGGAGTGGCAGAAATTTTACCATAAGAATACCAATGACCACAGCGATCAATGATCCAGGAATTCTTTTAAAAATATATGGACTGATGATCAGGATGGCAAGACTGACTCCGCCAACGATCAGGGCATCAACATGGAAAGATGAAAATCCAAGGGCAAATGCATTTAGTTTTTCCATTGTTTCAATTGGTTTTAAACCATTTGGATAAGTAACACCAAAGAAATCTTTTAACTGTCCGATGACGATTGTAACAGCGATCCCGGAAGTGAATCCCGTGGTGATCGTATAAGGAATAAATTTGATCAGACTTCCAAAGTGGCAAAGTCCCATAAGGATCAAGAAGATACCGGCAAGGATCGTGGAGATCACAAGACCGTCAAGCCCGTCTTTTGCAACGATTCCGGCAACAATGGTTGCAAAGCGGTTGGTCCGGCAATCTGTACGCTGCTGCCACCGAAAGCAGAGATCACAAAGCCAGCAACGATCGCAGTAAAGATACCTGCTTGTGGTCCAACACCAGAAGCAAGTGCTAAGGCAATGGATAATGGAAGAGCTATGATCGCAACGATGATCCCAGCGGTAACATCTTTGACAAATTGTGATCGGTCATAGGATTTCAGTGTGGTTAGTAACATAGGTTTGATTTGGTTCATGTAAAGTTTGTATCCTTTCTTTTCTAGTTTTTCAAGCTGTAGTGTATACAAGTATAGCATGCTAAGATAGTGTTAAGAAATAAAAAGATGAAATGTTTTCAAGAATATACAAACAAATCATCATATCAAAAAAAGGAAGCCTGAATCTCAGGCTTCCTTTTTCAATGGAAATGGGTGATATTTCTTTTCCCATTTTTTCAAAAGATGTTTGATCTTATATTTTCTATAAGTTTGTATGATCACAAAAACAGATAGAACAAAAAGAACAGGTGCTAAAATAAATTTCATGAATAGATGCATAAAAACCTCCTATTATAAATGATAACAATAAATTAGTTGGTTTTATCATAACAGAAATAAGGCTGGCGGTCCATTGCAATAGAAACTATTGCCACAGGCGGTTATTTGAAAAAATGATTCATAATAAAATCAGAGTATATAAGGAGTGTGGAGAGCTATGAAGCCCATTAATTATAAAGCTCTGGGAGCGAAAATTAAAGAATATCGTAAAAAAGAAAATATAACACAGGAACAACTTGCCGAGATGGCAGATATTTCATTAAGTCATATGTCAAATGTGGAGACGGCTTCAGTAAGCGTTTCGCTGCCAGCACTTAAGCTGATCGCAGATGCACTAGGTGTTACCATAGATGAACTGTTGGTGGACAGTTACAGCAAGAAACAGAAAAAATATTTTTACAGCAAGAAGATGGATCTGATCATGGAACAATGTGAGACGGTAGAGCAGGAGATCATTGTGAATACTGTATCAACCTTAGCAGATAATTTATTAAAGAGTCGAAAGAAAAAAGGAGTCTGAGGACTCCTTTTTGTGGTTATTGTATGAAATAAAAAAACCGAAGTCACAAACTTCGGTATGCCGATGGCGAGATTCGAACTCGCACGAACGTAAGCTCACTGCGACCTGAACACAGCGCGTCTGCCAATTCCGCCACATCGGCTTAAGTGCAGTTGAGGGGACTTGAACCCCTACCCAGTTAACCCGGACTAGATCCTTAGTCTAGCGCGTATGCCAATTCCGCCACAACTGCGCAACACCGTTATGATATCACTATATGGAACTTGTGTCAATAAAAAAACGAAAAAAAGTTCAAAAAAATTAAATTAAGTATCAAAATATGGATTTTACAGCATATTTTCGGTATAATCTGCAACAGAATGACACACAAAAAAGAAGAAAAATTTTTAATCGGAGGGAAAATTATGCTGATCGGTTCTCATGTAGGGATGAAAGGAAAGGACATGTTTCTAGGATCTGTCAAAGAAGCATTATCTTATGGAGCGAATACCTTTATGGTGTACACTGGCGCACCACAGAATACAAGAAGAAAAAAGATTGAGGAATTAAGAATTGAAGATGGAACGAAATTAATGAAAGAACATGGAATGGAAACGTTTGTTGTTCATGCACCATATATCATCAATCTTGCGAATACGACGAAACCTGAGACATTTGAGTTAGCAGTGGAATTCTTAGAAGTTGAAGTAGAACGTACCAAAGCTATGGGAAGTCATACGTTGGTCCTGCATCCAGGTTCTCATGTTGGAGCTGGTGTTGACAAAGGAATCGATCGTATCATCGAAGGATTAAATCAGGTCATGTATCAGGATATGCCGGTTCATATCGCACTGGAGACAATGGCAGGAAAAGGAAGCGAGATCGGTCGTGAATTTGAAGAACTAAAAAGAATCTATGATGGTGTAAAATATCCAGAGAAATTAAGAGTCTGCTTCGATACTTGTCATGTGAGCGACAGCGGCTTAGATCTGTCTGGAGAAGGATTTGAAAATGTCATTAACCAGTTTGATAAGACGATTGGCAAAGACCAGATCGCAGTCTTTCATATCAATGACAGTAAGAATGTGATCGGTGCAGGAAAAGACCGTCATGAAAATCTTGGATTTGGAACGATCGGATTTGAGACGTTAAACCATATCGTACATCACAAAGACTTCGAACAGGTACCTAAGATTTTAGAAACACCATACATTAAAGCGGAAGACAGCAAGAAATCCTATCCGCCATACAAATATGAGATTGAGATGTTAAAACAGGAACAGTTTGATCCGCAGATGAAGGAAAAGATTTTGGAGGATAACCAGAAATGAAAGTAACATTTATTGAACATAGTGGTTTTATGGTTGAGATGGAACAAAATGTACTGCTGTTTGATTACTATCAGGGAGAAATCCCGTCATTTGACGGCAGTAAGACTCTCTATGTCTTTGCATCACACAGCCATGCCGATCATTATGATCCAGCAATCTGGAAACTAGAAGAACAGTATAAAGATATTCATTATATTCTTTCTGATGATATCAAAGATAACGAAGGTGCAGTCGTTATGAAAGCACATGAAAAAAAGGAAGTTGCCGGAATCGAAATAGAAACTTTAAGATCAAATGACATGGGAGTAGCATTTCTTGTGAAAGTGGAAGGAAAGACAATCTACCATGCAGGGGATCTTAACTGGTGGCATTGGAATGGAGAACCAGAGGAAGATAATGAATATTACAAGAAGACCTTCCAGGATGAGATGAAATATCTGGAAGGAAAGAAGATCGATCTTGCATTTATGCTCCTTGATCCAAGACAGGAAGATAAGTATTGCTGGGGAATGAATTATTTCTTAGAACATACGGACAGTAAAGTTGTATTCCCAATGCATTGCTTTGAGCATTACAACATCAACCATCATTATTTAAACTGTGAAGATGGGCGCAGATGGAAGGATATCGTCAGAGATATCACAGGTGCAGGTCAGGTATTTGAAATCTGATTCCACTGACTGATCAGCCGTTCTAACGAATAAGAAGCATTCGCAGGGCTTGTGGAAGGCAGTTTCACAGCTTCAAATCCAGTCACTTTTTCACAATATTTATGATAAAGTTTATAAGCAGTCCCACCATTGGTATAAATCTGGCGAATTGGGGCTGTTTTTAAAATGAATGAAAAATCATTTGGCACTGCATTTTTAATACTGCTGTCGCTGGAACCTTCAATATCGCAGGAAGCGATCACATCCCAGATGGCAATGTTGTGTCTTAATAAAAACTCTTTTTTTTCCTCGATCGTTTCAGGCAGAGTATCCTCAAAGACTGCAGCAAGAACCTTCCAGAAACGGTTTTGCTTATGATGATAAAAAAACTGTCCCTCTCTGGACTTTACAGAAGGAAAAGAACCAAGGATCAGGATCTTTGATCGGTCATCATATACGGGAGGGATTTCATGAATCACATGAGTCATTTCAAAATTTCCTTTCTTATCGTATTTTTCTACAAATTTCAACTTCTATTTTATCAGATGATGCAGACAGAAGAAAGTTTTCGTCAGAAACTGTAAAAACTTGCAGGGCGTTACCGCCATGGTATGACAAAATATTTTTTAGAGATTTTCTATAATTGCATTATGTATTTCATCGAAATGTTTTTGGAACAATGGATCATGATCGCGTTCCAGCTAAAATTACTGGAATGGATCATACATAAAAAGATGAAATTTTATAAAATATTTGCCGCATCCATCTTTGGAAGTTTTTCAGGATGTCTTATACTTCAGCTTTATGACGAAGATCATGGACTGAAATTGGGATTGATGATCATTTCCATTGTTATGACGGTAAAGATATCTTGTGCATTTCCAATGAAAAAAGCATGGAAATACAGCGTGTATCTTCTGGTGTTGAGTTTATTTACTGGTGGAATCTTTACAATGATAAAAAGCCAGATCATTCTGCCGTGGCTGATCCTTGCGACAGCCAGCTGCATGCTTGTAAGGTATTTGTATGTATCAGCCGTAAAAGATATGAATCACGACAAAGAATCTTTTTATCAAGTGGAATTTACGATTCTGCATAAGAAATTAGAGGTTTGTGCATTCTTGGATACAGGAAATTTCTTATATGAACCAGTCAGTCAAATGCCAGTATGTATTCTGGAAGAAGAAACATTTTTGAAGTATTTTCATGAGCCGTTGTTCAAGATGATAGAAAAACAGGAAGCAGAGGGCATTCGCATGATCCCATATCAAAGTGTTGGAAGGGAACATGGGATGATGCCGGCAGTGATGGCAAATGATATGAAAATCACGAAAGAGGACCGGATAATAGAACACAAAAAGGCAGTGATCGCCATTTCCAAAGTATCCCTTTCCAAATGGGGAGCTTACGAAATGTTACTACATCCGGATCTGATCAAAAATGGGAGGTAATGATTGTGTTAAAGTTGAGCTTGGTAAGTGGAAGAAGGACATTTTTTGGAAGAGGAAATGAGATTCATTATATTGGGGGAACGGAGATACTTCCGGCACCGCTTGATACAGCGGAGGAGCAGAAAATGATCCATATGTTAGGAACTGTCAATGAAGAAACGGCAAGAAGCATGCTGATCGAGAGAAATCTACGATTGGTTGTATACATAGCAAAGAAATTTGACAACACGGGAATCGGTGTGGAAGATCTGATTTCGATTGGTACGATCGGTCTGATCAAAGCGATCAATACATTTAACCCGGCAAAGAAGATCAAACTTGCGACTTATGCATCCAGATGTATCGAAAATGAAATTTTGATGTATTTAAGAAGAAATAACAAGACAAAAATGGAAGTTTCCATCGATGAGCCATTAAATGTAGACTGGGATGGGAATGAATTATTATTATCCGATATCCTTGGAACCGATGAAGATATCATTTACAAGGACTTAGAACATGAAGTAGATAAGAAACTTCTGACAAGAGCCATGACGATCCTTACGGACCGCGAGAAAATGATCATTGAATTAAGGTTTGGGATCAATCAAAAAGAAGGAAAAGAAAAAACACAGAAAGAAGTCGCTGATATGCTTGGAATTTCACAATCTTACATATCAAGACTGGAGAAAAAGATCATCAAACGCCTGAAAAGAGAGATGATCAAGATGGGATGTGTATAAATTTACAGAAAAATTAAGAAAATGTTCACTTTCTGCTGAAAAAAATATGATATGATAAATGTGGAAGAAAAAAATAAGGAAACGATCATACTTAGGAGGCAGAAATGAAAATGAAGAGAAGTGAAAAACTAGGAATGCTTACCGGATTGGTTGTTGGGGTACTCTTATTGCTGATCAGCGTGTTTATGATATTTCAGACAACATGTAAGGTCTGGGGTGCAGAAAAACCAGCCAATGCAACGCAGCAGGGAATTGATGTGAGTTCGCATCAGGGCAAGATTGATTGGGAACAGGTAAAGAACAGTGGATTGGCAGATTATGCGATCATCCGATGCGGATATGGTGTAAATCAAACAGATAAAGATGATAAGTATTGGGACTACAATTCCAGTGAATGTGAGAGACTTGGGATTCCTTATGGAACTTATCTATATTCTGGAGCTGACACAACAGCGAAGGCAAAAAGCGAAGCAGAACATGTCGTCAGACTTTTGCAGGGAAAGAATTTAACATATCCGATTTATTATGATATGGAAGCAGATATGCTAAATCAATTAAGCAGCACGCAGATCGGAAATATTGCAAAGACATTTTTAAATACGATGGAATCTTATGGATATAAAAATGTCGCAGTTTACAGTAACAAATATTTATTTGAAACCAAACTGACAGCAACTGTGTTTTCTGATTACCCAAAATGGATTGCACAACATAGTAACAAATGTACATATCAGGGAAGTTATCATATGTGGCAGTATTCAACACAAGGTGTGATCCCTGGAATTTCAGAAAAAGTTGATTTGAATTATAAGATCGGAAACTGGACTTATGCAGGATACAGTCCAGCAAAGAAACCAGTTGTGGCGAAGCCAAAAGCAACAACGATCAAGAGCTTAAAGAAGAGCGGAAAGAAAGCGGTCAAGATTACATATAAGAAGGTTTCAGGAGTCAGCGGATACCAGATCTATATGTCCACAAAGAAGAAATCAGGATATAAAAAGATCGCAACACTTTCCTCTAAGAAATCATCTTATACCAAAGGAAAACTAAAAAAAGGAAAGAAATATTATTTTAAGGTCCGCACAATGAAAAAAGTATCCGGCAAGTACAGATACAGCAGTTTTTCCAAAGTAAGATCGATCAAACGATAAAAAATATCAATGCGGCATCGAAAGCATGAGAATAAGCTTTCGGTGCCGTATTTTTATGCAAAAATCAAACCGACCCCCTTTTCAATCTGTTCCATTTGTAGTAGCATAAAGGATATCAATGAATAGAAAAAAGGAGATTTTGTTAAAGGTTTATGAATAATAAATATACGATCATCAAACAAGAATCTATTGAAGAATTAAATGGAACAGGATATATTTTAAAGCATAATAAGACGGGAGCCAGAGTGGTTGTGATCTCCAATGAAGATGATAACAAGGTATTCCAGATCGGATTCCGTACACCACCACAAGATGATACAGGAGTTCCTCATATCTTAGAGCATTCCGTACTTTGTGGCTCCAGAGAGTTCCCAATGAAGGATCCATTTGTGGAATTGGTCAAAGGATCACTGAATACATTTTTAAATGCAATGACTTACCCAGATAAGACTGTTTATCCGGTTGCAAGCCAGAATGATAAAGATTTCTTTAATCTGGTGCATGTTTATCTGGATGCTGTATTTTATCCAAATATCTATAAGAAGCCAGAGATCTTAAAGCAGGAAGGATGGCATTATGACCTGTTAAGCGAAGATGCTCCTCTGACATATAACGGAGTTGTGTTTAACGAGATGAAAGGAGTCTTCTCATCTCCAGACCAGCAGCTTGCACGTATCATTCAGAAGTCTTTATTGGAAGACACACCATATGGGTTTGAATCAGGCGGAGATCCAAAGGCGATCCCAGATTTAACTTATGAGATGTTCCTTGATTTCCACAAGACTTATTATCATCCATCCAACAGCTATATTTATCTGTATGGGGATATGGATGTTGATGAATACCTGACATTTATCGATGAACATTATTTAAAAGATTTCGATAAGAAACAGATCGATTCATCATGGGAGAAACAAGAACCATTTACAGAAGTGAAACGAGTGGAAGAATACTATCCAGTCGGGGAAAATGACTCCGAAGAAGAAAAGACTTATTTATCCTACAATGCAGTGATCGGAGACAGCTTGGATGCAAAACTTTACTTAGGATTTGAGATCTTAAACAGAGTATTATTCGATGCACCTGGAGCACCAGTGAAGAAAGCTTTGATGGATGCACAGATTGGAAAAGATATTCAAAGTTCTTATGATAATGGGATCATGCAGCCAGTATTTTCTGTGATCGCACAGGAAGCAAGGGATGATCAGGAAGATGAATTTGTTAAGATCTTAGAAGAGAACTTAGCCAAGATCGCAAAAGAAGGAATTCCAAGAAGAAATCTTTTAGCAGCATTTAATTACTATGAATTCAAATACAGAGAAGCAAACTTTGGACGTTTTCCAAAGGGATTGATGTATGGACTTCAGATGTACGACAGCTGGTTATATGACGATGAGAAACCATTTATCCATATCAAGACAAATGAGATCTTCAAACAGTTAAGAGAAGAGATTGAGAATGGCTATTTTGAGAATCTGATCAAAGAATATCTGATCGATAATAACCATAAAACGATCGTGGTGATGAAGCCAAAGAAAGGCTTACAGAAGATCAAAGATCAGGAAGAAGCGGATAAATTAAAGGCTTACAAAGATTCTTTATCCGAAGAAGAAGTAAAGAAATTAGTCGAAGAGACGAAACAGTTAAAAGCATCACAGGAAGAAGCATCCACAAAAGAAGAATTAGAGAAGATTCCAGTGATCGACATTGAAGATATCAGAAAAGATGTCAAACCATTATCCAATGTGGAATCTGAACTTGGTGGTGTGAAAGTATTATGGCATCAGTATTTTACAAACAAGATCGCTTACGTCAAGCTCGCATTTGATATGAGTCATGTGCCAATGGATCTCGTGCCATATGCATCATTTTTAGCAGAGATCTTAACGATCGTTGATACAACACACTATAGTTATCAGGAATTAGGAAATGAGATCAGCATTGAGACAGGTGGCATCAGCGCAACAATGGATGTTATGCCAACGGATGTGCATGAATTTCTTCCAATGTTTATCTTAAAGACAAAATGCTTCTACTCTAATATCGAAAAAGCATTTGATCTATTAAAAGAAGTGGCATTTGAAAGCAAATTAGATAATAAGAAACGACTAAAAGAGATCATCGGACAGATTTATACAAACCTTAAGATCACATTGACAGAGACAGGACACAAGAGTGCGGCAAACCGTGCAATGTCTTATTTCTCAGAATATGCAGCATACCGTGAAGCAATTCAGGGAATCACGATGTATGAGACTGTGAAGAAATGGTATGAAGATTTCGATGAAGAATATGACAATATCGTCAATGGTTTAAAAGAAGCTGCAAAAATGATCTTTGAAAAACAAAATATGACGATCAGTTATACAGGAAAAGAAGAAGCACCTGAGTTCATGAAAGCAGAAGTGGAAAGCTTTATCGAAGGATTATATGAAGACCAGAAACAAGGTGAGAAAGTCAAAGTTACATGCACAAAGAGCAATGAAGGATTTGCAACTGCAGGTGGTGTTCAGTATGTGGCATGCGCTGGAAACTTTAAGGATGCAGGACTTGAGTATACAGGAGCGTTAAAAGTGCTTCAGATGATCTTCTCCTATGAATATCTGTGGATTCAGATCCGTGTCAAAGGTGGTGCGTATGGATGCATGTGCAGTTTCTCAGATCAGGGAGATTCTATGTTTGTGACATACCGTGATCCAAACCTTTCTGAATCTTATAAAGTATACGATGAGGCAGCAGATTATGTGGCAGATTTTGATGCAGATGATCGTGATATGAAGAAATATATCATTGGAACGATCGGAAGCATGGATATGCCAATGGAAGCTGTTGATATGGGGGCAAGAAGTTTTCATGCATATTTCTTAGACAAGACAGAAGCTGATCTTCAGAAGGTCAGAGATCAGGTATTATCCTGTACACAGGAAGATATCAGAGCGTTAGCACCGATCGTTAAAGCAGTAGTAGAAGCAGGAAACCGCTGCTGTATTGGAAATGAAGAGAAGATCGATCAGAATAAAGAATATTTTGATGAAGTAAAACATGTACTATAGAGAAAACAGGGAAAGGACAATTTATGGCAAATGAATTTAAATCCGGTTTTGTAACATTTATCGGACGACCAAACGTTGGAAAGTCAACATTAATGAACCGTCTGATCGGACAGAAGATCGCGATCACATCAAGCAAACCGCAGACAACAAGAAATCGTATCCAGACAGTGTACACCGATGAAAGAGGGCAGATCATCTTCCTTGATACACCAGGGATCAACAAGGCGAAAAATAAACTTGGAAACTATATGTTACAGGTTGCAGAACGAACATTAAATGAAGTCGATGTCGTACTTTGGTTAGTAGAACCAAGTACGTTCATCGGTGGTGGTGAAAAATATATCATTGAACAGTTATCTAAGATCAAAACACCGATCATTTTAGTCATCAACAAGATTGATACAGTAGAAGAAAAAGACATCTTAGAAGCGATCGATACATACAAAGATGTATGTGAATTTGCAGAGATCATCCCGGTATCTGCATTGAAAGGTAAGAATACGGATGATGTCATCGACAGTATTTACAAATATTTAGATGAAGGTCCAATGTACTTTGATGAAGATACGATCACAGATCAGCCAGAGAGACAGATCTGTGCGGAATTGATCCGTGAGAAAGCTCTTCGTCTGTTAAGTCAGGAGATCCCGCATGGGATTGCTGTTGTCATTGATGCGATGAAAGTCAGACGTCATGGACATATCGTGGACATCGATGCAACGATCGTATGCGAGAGAGATTCTCATAAAGGGATCATTATCGGAAAGCAGGGATCTATGCTTAAGAAGATCGGTACACAGGCAAGGATCGAGATGGAAAATCTTCTGGATATGAAAGTAAATCTTCAGTTATGGGTTAAAGTCAAGAAAGACTGGAGAGACAGCGATATGCTGCTTAAGAACTATGGATATGATAAGAAAGAAGTATAAAGATGTCACAAGAGATCAAAGTGACGGGAATGGTCTTACAGGCTGGCAATATTGGGGAGTATGATAAGCGGATCGTACTTCTTACAAAAGAACGTGGAAGGATTTCGGCATTTGCAAGAGGTGCTAAAAAAGCAACCAGCCAGTATGCGGCAGCCTGTCAGCCATTTACGTTTGGAGAGTTTTCTTTATATGAGGGAAAAAATTCTTTTAATCTGATGTGGGCAGGGGTTGAGAATTATTTTGATACTCTGAAAAAAGACCTGGATCTCATTTATTATGCGAGTTATTTTTGTGAACTTGCATCCTACCTGACAAGGGAGAATAACGATGAGTTAGAGATCTTAAAATTACTCTATCAGACACTGCGTGCATTAGAAAAAAAGACGATTGATATTGAATTGGTCCGCTGTATTTATGAGATTAAGATCCTTGCATTATATGGAATCGGAATCGAAGCATCCAGATGTGTAAAATGTGGGAGCAGGGAAGATCTGATCTGGTTTGATGCAAGAGAAAGCGGAGTGGTATGTAACAAATGTGAACATGGAAAAGTGAAAGTAAGTCCTGCAACATTATATACACTTCAGTACATTCTTTACAGTTCGATCGAGAAGCTTTATACCTTTAAAGTCAGTGCGGATGTTTTATGGGAATTAAAAAAGATCATTCGCGAATATATGCGTTATCATGTGAATCATGAATTTAAATCTTTGTTATTTTTATAAGATCAGATTTTAACGAAAAAGAGTGAATAAAAAAAGAGCCGGTCATCCGGCTCTTTTTATGTCTGAGATATGTAATCTATTTGCATAAAATGCGAAGAACTTTAACAAATTTTTCTTTGTCGTCTGTAGAGAATTTTTCCAATAGACGAAGAATTTCTTTGTTCAGTACATCATCTTTTTCACCATTCTCATCTGATTCTGGACGAAGAAGATAATCAATAGATACATTCAGAAGTTTTGCGTAATAAGATAGTACACGAAGGTTCATCTTTACGCGGTCATTTTCAATGTTGCTGATGAATGCAACTGTTACATCGAGTGCATCAGCGATCTGTTCTTGAGTGTACCCTGCCTGCTTACGCAGAGTTTTCATTCTTTTACCAACATTGGTATAGTCAATTTGATACATGGTTATAAATTCCCTTTCTTCATATCTCATATAATAACATTAAGTATTATAATATAAAAAATTATAAAAAGTAATATTCATTCAGTATATTTGATATATTTTCAAGTGTGAAGCTTTTGAAATATACCTTGAAAAATTACTTATTACAAGATACAATATTATAATAATACAAAAATTTGAAGAGGTAAAGGCTATTATGAAATTATCAATGGAGAAAATCGTTAACCTTGCCAAGGTACGTGGATTTGTATACAGCGGTTCAGAAATTTATGGAGGACTTGCTAATACATGGGACTATGGAAACCTTGGTGTAGAACTTAAGAACAATGTAAAGAAAGCTTGGTGGAAGAAGTTCATTCAGGAAAGTCCATATAATGTAGGAATTGATGCTGCAATCTTAATGAACCCTCAGACATGGGTTGCATCAGGACATCTTGGTAACTTCTCAGATCCATTAATGGATTGTAAAGAATGTCATGAACGTTTCCGTGCAGATAAACTGATCGAAGATTATATGCAGGAACATGGAATGGAGATCGAAGGATCTGTGGATGCATGGTCCAAAGAAGAGATGGAAAGCTTCATCAATGAGCATGATGTTGTATGCCCAACTTGTGGAAAGAAGAACTTTACAGAGATCCGTCAGTTCAACCTGATGTTCAAGACATTCCAGGGTGTTACAGAAGATGCGAAGAATACAGTTTACTTACGTCCTGAGACAGCACAGGGAATTTTTGTAAACTTCAAGAATGTTCAGAGAACATCAAGAAAGAAGATCCCATTTGGAATCGGACAGATCGGTAAATCTTTCCGTAACGAGATCACACCAGGAAACTTCACATTCCGTACTCGTGAGTTCGAACAGATGGAATTAGAATTCTTCTGTGAACCAGACAAAGATTTAGAATGGTTTGAATATTGGAAGAATTACTGCATCAACTGGTTACAGACACTTGGAATCAAAGAAGATGAGATGAGAGTGCGTGACCACGAGAAAGAAGAGTTATCTCACTATTCTAAAGCAACATCCGACATTGAATTTATGTTCCCATTCGGATGGGGTGAATTATGGGGTATCGCAGACCGTACAGATTATGACTTAACTCAGCATCAGAATACATCTGGTGAAGATTTAACATATTTTGATGATGTGAACAAAGAACGTTACATCCCATATGTGATCGAACCTTCTCTTGGAGCAGATCGTGTAACACTTGCATTCTTATGCTCTGCATATGATGAAGAAGAATTAGAAGGCGGAGATACAAGAACAGTTCTTCATTTCCATCCAGCATTAGCACCTGTTAAGATCGGTATCTTACCATTATCTAAGAAGTTAAGCGATGGTGCTATGAAGGTTTATGAAGAATTAGCGAAAGAATATAACTGTGAATTCGACGAACGTGGTAATATTGGTAAGCGTTATAGAAGACAGGATGAGATTGGAACACCTTACTGTGTAACATTCGATTTCGATTCTTTAGAAGATGGAGCTGTTACAGTTCGTGACCGTGACACAATGGAACAGGAACGTGTTAAGATTGAAGATCTGAAAGCATATTTTGCAGAAAAATTTGCATATTAATAAGAATGAGAATCCGGGGGAATATCAATATCTCTCCGGATTTTTTCATAGGAAATAGAATGAATGATGGAGGGCAGGATGATGAACAAAAACTATGATTTTTCTTACACACAGGACAGGGAATTATCCTGGTTGAAATTTAATGAGCGTGTTTTAAGAGAAGCAGATAAAAAGAACGTTCCTATTTTTGAACGTCTGAAATTTTTAGAGATATTTACGAACAATCTGGATGAATTTTTTATGGTCAGAGTGGGTAGCATTCATGAAATGAGTCTGATCCATGATAATCACAGAGATATCCGTTCGGATCTGACCCCAGAAGAACAGTTAGATGAGATCGCAAAACATGTCAGACCACTGTATGAATTAAGAGATAAGATCTTTGCAAAAGTATCCAGAGAACTAGCAGATAAGAAGATTAAACGCTGTCAGATCGAGGAATTAGAAAAAGAGGAAAAGAAAAAATTAAAGACATATTATGAGGCGATGATACTGCCAGTACTTTCTCCGATCGTGATCGGGAAACAGCATCCATTTCCTCATATTCCGAATAAAGTATTGCAGATCGGATTGATCTTAAAGAAGAAAGAAAAGATCTCTTTTGGGATCATTGGACTTCCAAAAGATGTGGAGCGTATGATCTTTCTATCAGGGGAAGGAAGAAGATATGTACTTTTAGAAGACATCATTTTGTATTTCTGCGATGAATTATTTGAGAATTATACGGTAGAAGAAAAGGCAGTTTTATGTATTACAAGAAGTGCTGATATCAATCCAGATGATGAGATTTATGAATCAACGGATGATTATCGTACACATATGAAGAAGATCATTAAGATGAGGGCCAGATTAAAACCAGTTCGCTTAGAAATTGAGGGCAATCGTCATAAAGAGATTAAAAAATACCTCTCAGAACGTTTAAATATTTCAGAACAGGACATCTTTAAAAGCCAGGCGCCGTTGGATTTAAAATATGTTTACAAGCTGACAGATAAAGTGTCAAAAGAAGAGAGAAAAAATGGATGCTATCGTCCATTTGTACCAGCGTTAAACAGAGATTTTATTCCAGGAGTCAGTGTGACAAAACAGATTCTTGAGGAAGATAAATTATTATCCTTTCCGTTTGACAGCATGGATACATTTATTGAATTATTGAAAGAAAGTGCAAAGGATAAAGAAACTCTTTCTATCAAGATTACCATTTATCGTTTGGCAAGACAGGCAAGGATCGTCAAATATTTATGTGAGGCAGCGGAAAATGGGAAAGAAGTTCTTGTATTGATGGAACTTAGGGCAAGATTTGATGAAGAAAATAACATCAATTATTCTGAAATCTTAGAAGAAGCTGGTTGTAAGGTTATGTATGGAATGGAAGATTACAAAGTTCATTCTAAAGTTTGTCTGATCACGAAGAAAAACAGTCGTGGAATTTATTACATCACACAGATCGGAACAGGAAATTATAATGAAAGTACATCGAAATTATATACAGATTTAAGCCTTATGACAGCATCCGAAGAAATTGGACATGATGCATCTGTTTTCTTTCACAATATGGCAACATTTAATCTTCAAGGAACGTATGAACATCTTCTTGTGGCACCATCAAGTCTTCAGGATGGGATCATAAAAAGGATCGAACGTGAAAAAATGAAAGCAGAAAGCTTTCAGCCATGTGGGATTTTTATGAAAATGAACTCTTTAACAGATCGTAAGATCATCGATGAGTTATCGAAGGCGTCAAATGCAGGAGTTCCGATATTTCTGCTGATTCGTGGAATCTGCTGTATTCGTCCTGGAATCCCAGGGAAGACAGAGAATATCCGTGTAGAAAGCATTGTCGGAAGATTTCTGGAACATTCAAGGATTTATGCATTTGGAGTTGGAGATGATACAGAGATTTATATTTCATCTGCGGATATGATGACAAGGAATACAAGAAGAAGAGTTGAAGTCGCAGCACCGATCTATGATCCAAGGTTAAAACAAAGAATCCTGAAGATGATCAATGTGATGAAGCAGGATAACATTCAGGCACAGGTACTGCTTTTCAACGGAGAATATACAACTAAGAAAAAACGTGAAGATAATATGAATTCACAGATCCACTTTTTAAATGAAGCAAAAAGACTTGCTCCAAAAGAGAAGACACAAAAACAAAATCTTTTCTATCAGGTAAAGGGAATATTTTTTGGAAAGAAAAAATTAAGAAAAAAATAGCTCGCAATTTATCTATAAAATAGGGTATACTATATCTGACTAAAATGCCAGCATTCAAGGAGGGATAGAACCATGAGAAAAATTATTTTTAACAAAAAGTTTTTAGCCATTGTAGGAATCTGCTTATCTGTAGCAGGAGGATTTGCAATCAAACAGAAGATCACGACCAAAGCCTCTGATCACAGTTTTGAAGTCAATGGAATGAATGTCAGCATTCAGCAGTGTGAAGGAAAATCTGAGGAGATCATGGAAGAAGATCTAGATGAAACAATCTCTAATGAGGTAATGGCACTGGAAGAAAAAGGACATAATTACGAGATCGGAGATAAGATCGAGACAGAAGAAGTAGCGTTTGTACCAATGACAAAAGAAATTGATGATGAGACAGCATACAATGCATTTGGGACGATCACATCAAAGAGCGGAAATAACTATGTTATTGTCGTGAAATCAGAAAAAGAACTGACACAAGATAATTTAGAAACTGTTGCTGAAGCAGTGAAAGAACAGGTAAAATAAAACATATGATCGTGGAGGCAGAGATGATTTTAATTAAGAATGCAAGAGTGATGGATCCAGAAAGCGGATTCGATCAGGTAACAGATATTTTATTAGACGGGAAGAGGATCAGACAGATCGGTAAGGTAGATGATGTCTCTGGCATTGAACAGGTCATTGATGCTTCCGGGATGATCGCAGCCCCTGGATTGATCGATGTACATGTACATTTCCGTGATCCGGGATTTACATATAAGGAAGATTTACAGACAGGTTCTGCTGCGGCAGCAGCTGGTGGATTTACGACGGTAGTATGTATGGCAAATACAAAGCCTGTCGTGGATTCTGTGGATATTTACAAAGAGATCGAAGACAGATGTGAACAACTTCCAATCAAAGTATGGCAGGCAGCAGCTGTGTCCAAAGGATTTGAAGGAAAAGAATTAACAGACATGGATGCACTCTATGAAGCAGGGGTTCGTGGATTTACAGACGATGGAATTCCACTGATGGATGAGAAGCTCGTAGAAGAAGCCATGAAGAAAGCCAAAGAATTAGATGTACCGATCAGTCTTCATGAAGAAGATCCTGCATATATTAAACAGCCAGGAGTGAACCAGGGAAAAGTCTCCGAACAGTTAAATTATGGTGGAGCTTCTTACCTGGCAGAAGCCGTGATGGTAAAGAGAGACTGTGAATTAGCAGTCAAAACAGGAGCGAAAGTCGATATTCAGCATATCAGCTCTGGTGTTGCGGTAGATTACGTGAAAGAATCCAAAGAAAAAGGTGCGAATGTTTACGCAGAGGCGTCTCCACACCATTTCACGTTGACAGAAGAGGCCGTATTAAAATACGGAACACTGGCAAGAATGAACCCGCCACTGCGAACAGAAGAAGACCGTCAGAGGATCATCAAAGGATTACAGGAAGGTACGATCGAGATCATTGCGACAGACCACGCCCCACACTCCAAAGAAGAGAAAGACAAACCATTAGATCAGGCACCAAGTGGCATTACAGGAATCGAGACATCGCTGGCACTTGGAGTCACAGAACTTGTGGAGAAAGGATATCTTTCTATGATGCAGCTTCTGGAGAAGATGACGATCAATCCAGCAAAACTATATAATATGGAACAAGGAAGATTGCAGGAAGGGAAACCTGCGGATGTTGTCTTGTTTGATCCAGAGGAAGAATGGGAAGTCAAGGAATATAAATCCAAAGCAACGAACTCTCCATTTACAGGATGGAAATTAAAAGGAAAAGTAAAATATACGATCTGTGATGGCAAGATCATAGAATTATAATGTATACAAGAAGAAAACAAAATCTTTAAGAATTATGTAGAAGAATCTTAAGATTTTGTTTTCTTTTTTGATGCTTTTTCTTTGTATAATAAAGTTGAAAACAATAAGATAGGAGACAATAAGAGAATAAGGAGGAACAAAGATGAGAAAGTGTGGAAAAGGTACTTTACTATTGATGAGTGCTGTTATGGCAACATCGTTGTTTACAGGGTGTGGGAAGGGTAAGAGTAGTCAGGCACAGAAAAATGAAGTCTATGCAACGATCAAAAAAAGTGATCAGTCAGCATCTGCAGCACAGATCTGTGCCTGGCTTTCTTACAGGGCAAAAAATAACGATCTGTTTCAAAATGAAATGATGGAATTATCATATTGCTCGGACAATCTAGCAGTATTTTCAGACTCTGTCGGAAGTGTGATCTATGATAGAACAAAGAAGAAAGTCATTGCTGCGGTAGATCTTGACAAAATCGGATGTGATCATTTCTACAGTGAAGGAGATGAAGAGAATCCAGGACTTGAGACGGCTATAAAGGTGTCAAAAGATCAGCAATGGATGATCATTTACAATCAATTACAAGGAAAAGTGAACGGAAATATTTATGCATATTCGCTTAAGCAGTGCGATAACATGAAACTTGCAAAAATCACACCATCCAAACAGATCAGTGAAAAAGACAAATTGTACCAGACGATCATCAAAGAGTATAAATATGCACAAAAAGAATCTGACAGCATATCTGGAAAGATCGGAGATAAGATCCGTGCAATGGATGTCTCAGCAAGTAAGTATGCATATCAGTGGAAAGATTCCAAAGGAATCAGGAAACAATCGGTGTTAGTGGTAGACAAAGACGGTCTAAAACTATATACTTTATCAGGAAAAGAAAACCAGCCAGACATACAAAGTGAAATGGTAGATCTTAAAACATCCGACAAAATAAAACTTAATACCAAACTTCCAGAATACGAATATACAGGGAAAGACTTAAGGATCAAGGCAGTCTTTGATGAGACAAAAAAGAGATTTGACGAAGATAAAGAAGAAGGACTTGTTACAATCCCAATGCTGAATATTTATAAGATCGTTGAAACAAAATCCGGAGCAGAAGTTTATGCGAACTTCTGGAGTGAAACATATTATCGTTATGGAAGCCTGTTAAAGAACTACTCTGGTGGAAGTTATCCAGGGGTCATGTATCTGAAGAAAACAAAAGACGGCTATCGAGTAATCAAGACAAGATACGCAAAAGATGGAGCATTTCTGGAGAAATCGATCTGGAAGTTATGTAAAGGATATCCTGATGTTGCAGTAAGGATGATGAAAGATTCCGTCACACAAAATCAGAGAAAGAAAGTCTTACAAAAATATGTTAGTCAGAATAAATTAAAGATCAAAGCTTACAAAGAATATGGATGGCAGTATGTAAATTTATAAAGAAGGAGTAAGTAAAGAATATGAAACTTACATTGAAAAAAACGATCGCAAGTATCTTGTGTATTAGTATGATTCCATCTATGATGACAGGATGCAAAAAGGAATCGACATCATACAGCCATACAGATTTTGCAATGGGAACTGTAACGAACATTACACTCTATGGAACAAGCGATGATCTGGAACAGACAGAACAAAAGATCATCGACATGGAAAAGAAACTTGAAAAACAACAATTGTCATGGAGATTAACAAGTTCCCAGGTTTCAAAAATCAATCAGGAATTAAAACAAAACAACGGAAAAACAAAAGTCACAGGGAATCTTAAAAACTGGTTGCAACAAGCGATCAAGATCAGCAAAGATTCCTACGCAGACGGAAGAAACACCGTAGACCCAACGATCGGAGCATTAACAAAACTCTGGGACTTCGAATCAAGTAATCCCAAAGTACCAGATGCAAGCAAGATCAAAAAAGCGATCAGCGGAGATTTATCAGAAAACAGCCAGCACGTCACAGTCAAAGACAACGGAGAGATTCTTGCATGCGACAAAAATACTAAAATAGACCTTGGAGCCTATGGAAAAGGAATCGGAACCGACGAAGCCATTAAGATGATCAAAAAAGACAAAGAAATCACAGGAGCCATGGTAGCCCTAGGAGGAAGCATTGCAGTTTACGGAGAAAAATCCGACGGCTCCGATTGGAATGTAGGAATCCAAGATCCAAATGGCAAAGACGGAGAAGTCCTAGGAGGGGTCAAAGTCAAAAGCGGTACAAGCATTTCAACATCTGGAGATTATGAAAAAACATTTACAGATAAAAAGACAGGCAAACGTTACTTCCATATCCTAGATTCTAAAACAGGATACAGTGTAAAAACAGACATCAGATCCTGCACGATCATCTGCGATTCAGGACTCAACGCAGACGGACTATCTACAGCATGTTTTAGTTTAGGAGTAAAGAAAAGCCAGAAATTGTTAAAGAAATATAACGCAAAGGCTGTTTTTGTAGATAAAAACAATAACGTATATGTAAGCGATGGAGTGGAATTTACATTAACAGCAAAAGATTATAAAGTTTTGAATTTGTAGTGGCCAACTGTAGATTTCAAGTATATGATAAAAAATAAATAAACGATCGGAAGAGCAGCTAGAGAATTTTCCGATCGTTTATTTATTTTTTATCATATACCAGAAGTCTAAAGTGTGGACAATTACAAGATTGAAAAATTTAAGTGGGTGTATATGTTAAACGTTGTCAACTTCCAATTTATGTAGCGGTAGACAGAATGTTTATTATAAATGCGAATACAGTAAAACATACACACTCCGTAGAAGTTTGAATAACGTAAATTATTTGAATATTATAAAAAGAGATCATGTGTCGGCAACCGTACGAACACGTCTGCACTTAGCGAGTGGATGGTCGAATGACCATTCAGGAGCTTAGTACAGTTACGTGAGAGTCCGAACGAAAGTGGGTTGCAGACACATGATCTCTTTTTATAATATTCTACCAATAATTTCCGCTATTCAAAATTTTACATTTAACAAAAACTTTACACAACTCTTCTTTTTGATTTTACATTTCCCAAGTAACATAATATCTGTAATTGATACGAACACAAAGTTCAAAAGGAGAGAAAGAACTATGAGAAAGAAATTATTAACATTAGCAGTAGCAACAGTAGCAGCATCAAGCCTTTTAACAGGATGTGGCGGAAGCTCAAGTAACGATAAGAAAGCAGCATCTGATGAAAATATCACAGCAGTATCCAGAGAAGATGGATCAGGAACAAGAGGAGCTTTCATTGAGTTATTCGGAATTGAACAGAAAGATAAAGATGGAAATAAAGTAGATAAAACAACATCAAGTGTACAGATCACAAACTCAACATCTGTAATGATGACAACAGTTGCAGAAAACAAAGCAGCCATCGGATACATATCTTTAGGATCTTTAAATGACACAGTAAAAGCAGTTAAGATCGACGGAGCTGAGGCGAGTGTTGATACTGTAAAAGATGGATCATACAAGATCGTTCGTCCATTTAATATCGTAACAAAAGATAAATTAAGCAAACAGGCTCAGGACTTTGAAAACTACATCATGAGTGCAGATGGACAGAAGATCATTCAGGATAATGGATATATCAAAGCAGACGAGAAAGCACCAGCTTACAAATCAAACGGAGCAAAAGGTAAAGTTGTTGTTGGTGGATCTTCTTCAGTAACACCAGTTATGGAAAAATTAAAAGAAGCATATGCAAAAGCAAACAAAGACGTAACAGTTGAAGTACAGCAGAGTGACTCAACAACAGGTGTTACAAATGCGATCGAAGGAACATGTGATATCGGTATGGCATCTCGTGATCTTGCAGACAGCGAAGCTAAAAAAGGTGTGAAAGCAACAGTTATCGCAAAAGATGGTATCGCAGTTATCGTAAATAAAGACAGCAAAGTTGATGAATTAACAAGTGCTCAGGTAAAAGATATCTACACAGGAAAAACAACAAAATGGGCAGATATTAAATAAGAGAGAATCATCAATATAAAGGAATGGTAAGAATGAAGAAATATTCAGAAAAAATCATGCATGTCGTATTCTTGCTCGCAGCATGTGCCTCAATTTTGGCAGTAATTTTAATCTGTGCATTTCTGTTCGTAAATGGTATTCCTACAATCGGGAAAATCGGACTTGGAAATTTTGTTTTAGGTAAGATCTGGATGCCAAAGAGTGGAATCTTTGGCATTTTCCCGATGATCATAGGAAGTATTTATGTAACAGCAGGAGCGATTTTGGTTGGAGTTCCAGTTGGAATTCTTGCTGCGATCTATATGGCAAAGTTTTGTAATGAAAAAGTGTATAAAATAGTAAAACCAGCAGTTGATCTTCTGGCAGGAATTCCATCGGTTGTTTATGGATTCTTTGGAATGGTAGTTTTAGTACCAACTTTCCGCAATATATTTGGAAATGGTAACTGTGTATTTACAGCATCTATCTTACTTGGGATTATGATCCTGCCAACGATCATCGGAGTATCTGAAAGTGCGATCCGAGCAGTTCCAGATAGTTATTATGAAGGGTCCTTAGGACTTGGAGCAAGTCATGAGCGAAGCGTATTCTTCGCAGTGTTACCTGCAGCAAAATCAGGAATTCTTGCAGGAATCGTTTTAGGAATCGGACGTGCGATCGGTGAGACAATGGCGGTAGTAATGGTAGCTGGAAATCAGGCGATCATCCCAGATGGAATGTTCTCAGGAGTTCGTACCTTGACATCCAATATCGTCCTTGAAATGGGATATGCGACAGACCTTCACAGAGAAGCACTGATCGCAACAGCAGTTGTATTATTTGTATTTATCTTAATGATCAACCTGTGCTTTGCAGTATTAAAGAGCAAGGAGGAACGTTAAAGTGGAAGCGGTGAAAGAAATGGAATCAGTAGAAAAAATCCAGGCGATCAATAAAACGTCTTGGATGCAAAGAATGAAATCATATAAAAGAACGCCGTTATCCTTTGTATTATGGCTTCTTGTAAATGTTGCGATGATCGCAACTGTCGCAGTACTGGCATATTTGATCGTTTATATTCTTGTAAATGGAGTACCATACTTAAATTCACAATTATTTGAATTAAAATATACAAGTGAGAATGCATCGGTATTCCCAGCGATCATTAATACCTTGATCATGACAGTATTATCTTTGGTATTAGCAGTACCACTTGGAATTTTTGCAGCAATTTATTTAGTAGAGTATGCAAAACGTGGAAATAAATTAGTTGAGGTTGTTCGTTTAACAGCAGAAACATTATCAGGAATTCCATCAATCGTGTATGGATTATTCGGTATGTTATTTTTCGTAAAAGCTTTGGGATGGGGATTATGTCTGTTATCTGGAGCAGCAACAATGGCGATCATGATCTTACCTTTGATCATGAGAACAACCGAAGAAGCATTAAAGTCTGTGCCAGATTCTTTTAGAGAAGGAAGTTTTGGACTTGGAGCAGGAAAACTAAGAACAGTATTTCGTATTATCCTGCCATCAGCAGTTCCAGGAATCTTATCTGGAGTTATTTTAGGAATCGGACGTATCGTCGGTGAGACAGCAGCATTAATGTATACAGCAGGTACGATCGCAGAAATCCCTGCAAATGTTATGGGATCAGGACGTACACTGGCACTTCATATGTATGTATTATCATGCGAAGGATTACATATCAATCAGGCATATGCAACAGCAGTTGTGTTACTTCTGATCGTGCTTGTGATCAACGCCGTATCTTCATTTATTGCAAAACGAATTACGAAAGGGTAACCAATTATGGATAGTAAAATGAAAGTTGAAAACCTTGATCTGTATTATGGAAAATTCAAGGCTTTAAAAAATATTAATCTGGATCTTCCTAAAAATGAGATCACAGCATTTATCGGACCATCTGGATGTGGTAAATCTACACTTTTAAAATCATTAAATCGAATGAACGATCTTGTAGAAGGGTGTAAGATCACAGGTAAAGTTACATTAGACGGAGATGACATTTATGGGGATATGGATGTTAACTTATTAAGAAAACGAGTTGGAATGGTATTCCAGAAACCAAATCCATTCCCAATGAGTATTTATGATAACATTGCATACGGACCAAGAACTCATGGAATCAGAAGCAAAGCAAAATTAGATGATATCGTAGAAAAATCCTTAAGAAATGCAGCAATCTGGGATGAATTAAAAGATCGTTTAAAGAAAAGTGCCCTAGGGCTTTCTGGAGGTCAGCAGCAGAGACTTTGTATCGCGAGAGCGTTAGCTGTAGAACCTGAAGTTTTACTAATGGATGAACCAACTTCAGCACTTGATCCAATTTCTACTTCCAAAATTGAAGATCTTGCGGTAGAATTAAAATCAAAGTATACGATCATCATGGTAACACATAATATGCAGCAGGCAGTCAGAATTTCTGATAATACAGCATTCTTCTTATTAGGAGAGATGGTAGAATATGGGAAATCAGATCAGCTATTTTCTATGCCACAGGATAAGAGAACAGAAGACTATATTACAGGAAGGTTTGGGTGATTTAGATGAGAAATCGATTCGACAGACAGCTGCTTAGATTAAATCAAGAGATGATCGACATGGGTTCTTTATGTGAAGAGATGATCACAGCTGCGGCCAAGATCGTTGCGACAAGAGATAAAGAACTGATGGATGATATTGTAACAATGGAAGAAGAAATCAATCAGAAGGAAAGAGATATCGAACGTATCTGTATGAAACTTCTGATGCAGCAACAGCCAGTGGCAAGCGATCTGCGTGTTATATCAGCAGCTATGAAGATGGTATCTGATATGGAACGTATCGGAGACCAGGCATGTGATATTACAGGAATCGTTAAAAAAGATGCTGAAGTTCTTACGATCAGAGAGAACACACATCTTGATAAGATGGCAAAAGCTACGATCAGTATGGTAAGCAAGAGCATACAATCTTTTATTAAACAGAATCTGGTGATCGCGCATGAAGTGATTGAACAGGATGACACTGTGGATGAATTATTTAACAGAGTCAAGAAAGAAACAATCTCACTGATTCATGAAGATCCTGGGAAAGGAGAAGAGTGTGTAGCCATCGTCATGATCGCCAAGTATTTTGAGAGAATCGGAGATCATGCAAGTAATATCGCAGAATGGGTCGAATTTGCGATCACTGGGGAATATAAAGGAGGAAGCTTGTGATTTTTGTTGTAGAAGACGATCCGAATATCAGAGAACTGGTGACATATACCTTACAAAGTACTGGATTTGATGCCTGCGGATTTGAAAATGGATCAGAGTTTTTAAAAGCTTTAAGTGATGGAGAGAAGCCAGAACTGGTATTATTAGATATTATGCTTCCAGGAGAAGACGGAATATCGATTTTAGGAAAACTTCGCAAAAAATCAGTGACCAAAGATCTGCCGATCATTATGATGACAGCAAAGGGAACAGAGTATGATAAAGTACTCGGACTTGACAGTGGGGCAGATGATTATATTACAAAACCATTCGGAATGATGGAACTTGTATCCAGAGTCAAAGCGGTATTGAGACGTTCCAACAGAAATGAGAAAAAAGATGAGATCGTTATTGGACAATTAAAGATTTATCCAAATAAACACAAAGTAAAATCCTGTGGGAATGAAGTGACATTGACCAATAAGGAATTTAAACTGCTATGTTTATTAGTAGAGAGTAAAGGAAATGTATTAAACAGAGATCAGTTGCTTACAAATATCTGGGGATATGACTTTGATGGTGAGACAAGAACTGTTGATGTTCATATTCGTTCATTAAGGCAGAAGCTTGGAGAATGTGGAAAGCTTATCGAGACGGTCAGAGGAATCGGTTACCGGATCGGAGGCAATGAATCATGAAAATGAAACAAAAGATATTAAACAACATGGTCTACATCGCAGTTGTAGCTGTGCTGATCACTACAACGCTTATTGGAATGTTTACATATTATCGTTATATGGAGCAGATAAAAACAGGAATGAAAGATGAGGCGGCCTATTTGGCGGCTTCACTTAATTTTGAGGATCGGCAAAATCTTGATAAATATAAAAACATTACGATCACAAGGATTACAAGGATCGCTAAGGATGGAACGGTCATTTATGACAGCAGTGGGAAAGAAAAATCCATGGGAAACCATAAGAATCGTACAGAGGTCAAAGAAGCATTCAAACACGGACATGGGGAAGATACTCGTATGTCAATGACATTACGAAAACAGACTTATTATTATGCGGTGAAGTTAAAAGATGGAACGATTCTTCGAATGAGCCGTGAGACCCAGACGATCGTAAGACAGATGGAAGATATCATTCCGATCATCGCCTTGATTCTTGCAGTTGTAACGATATTGTCTGTGATATTATCAAGAATGTCGACAGATCGTATCGTAGAACCGATCAACCAGATAAATTTGATACATCCAAAACAAAACAAAACATATAGTGAGTTGACGCCATTGCTTGATAAGATTGAAAAACAGAATATGGATATAGAAAGACAGATCAAAGAGATCAAGGAAGCAGAAAATATGCGCAAAGAATTTTCAGCCAATGTATCCCATGAACTAAAAACTCCATTGACTACGATTTCAGGATACGCTGAATTAATGAAAGATGGGCTGGTAAAACCAGAAGACATGCCAAGATTCTCTGCAACGATCTATGATGAAGCAAGAAGATTGATCTCGATGATCGAAGGAATCATCAAGCTCTCAAGACTTGATGAAAATAGAGTAGAATTAGACTGGAAAGATGTCGATCTCTATGAATTAGCATTCAGTATCAAGAATGATCTGAAACGAAGAAGTGAAGAAGAAAGTGTAACGATTCATATCCGCGGAATCCATACGAAGATCCGAGGAGTTACACAGATCCTTTACGAAATGTTTTTTAATATATGTGAAAATGCGATTAAATACAATCATCCAGGAGGAGAAGTCGTATTCACAATTTCCAAAATGGGCGAGTATCCAACAGTTATCGTAGAAGATACAGGAATTGGTATCCCAAAAGAAGATATCGATCGCATATTTGAACGTTTTTATCGCGTAGATAAGAGCCATTCTAACAAAAAAGAAGGCTCAGGACTAGGATTATCTATCGTAAAACACGGAGCAAAATTCCATCATGCAGAGATGGAAGTAGAAAGTGAAGTCGGAAAAGGAACAAAGATCACAATCGTATTTCCACGGCAAAATTCTGATTTGTAGTTTGAAGACGGAAATTATTGGTGGAATATTATAAAAAGAGATCATGTGTCTGCAACCCACTT
>ERZ1673738.173-NODE-173-length-127219-cov-8.696235_pt1 | contig 127219 bp, 127 predicted proteins | sample MGYA00580198_ERZ1673738 | MGnify/ENA primary metagenome ERZ1673738 (study PRJEB41218, sample SAMN15661784) | gut metagenome | host: Homo sapiens | place: Canada: London | collected 2015-08-20/2019-03-30 | study: EMG produced TPA metagenomics assembly of... | reverse complement strand
GTCGGTTTCTCATCCGCAAAAATGCTTCGCACCGAAAAGAGCGCATTTTTTGATGTTTTTTTGCGAGCGTGAAGGTATGCCAGCCCGGAATAAAACGAATCTTGCCAAAACGCCGCAATTTCCGCGCTTTTTGTCAAATTCTCGCTTGAAGTACATATGTACGTCTGCGTTCGCCTTCACCAAAAATCATCGAAAATATCGGCGTTTTGGTCGCTTGCGAGTCTGACGGCGAATTTTTAGGCTAAGACGAGGCGCGCGAACGGGTTAATACTTGACCGTATAAGCCGTGAGCGTAACGACGTATTAGTCAAAAATACGCCGTCAGACCACGGTTCGTTTTATTTCGGGCTGGCTTACTTAACGTACTGCGCCCGAACGGTCGCGGGAAATTGCGAAAAAGACGCCTTTTCGGTAATTAGTGATAAGGAATGCAATGCCTATGAAAGAAGACAAAAGAAAAATTTCGCCGGATGACGAAGAAGAGTGCGTTTTATACGACAGAAAATGTATCGGTTGCGGAGAGTGCGAACTGTGCGACCTCGATCCGCTTAAAATTTGCGACAACTGCGGAAAGTGCATCGAAATGAACGACGTTGCGAGTATAAAAATAGATTCTGTGGAAAAGTAAACTATTCCTGCGGCCGATGTCGGGATAATCGCAAAAAATGTGTGAAAATTAAATAAATACGAATAATCGCAAACTTAAAACTCTTGCTATTTGACAAATAATATTATATAATATATATTATGGAAAAAATCATAACGACGATCGTGATTTATCTGGCAAACTTTCTTGCGATAATGATTGTTTTGCCTTGTCACGAATTCGCGCACGCATTCGCCGCGGTTAAATGCGGCGACGATACGCCTAAATACGCGGGAAGATACACGCTTAATCCGTTCGCGCATTTTGACCCGTTAGGGCTTTTGATGCTGATTCTTTTGCGGTTCGGCTGGGCGAAGCCCGTTCCCGTCAATCCCGATAATTTCAGAAATTATAAGCGGGGATGCGTATGGGTGTCGATTGCGGGTGTTCTGACGAATATCGCGTTGGCGATTTTGTGTTGTCCTATATATCTGCTTATTGCGAGAAAAGAGTTTTTGATGATAAATGCAGAATGGGCGATTTATCTGAACGCGCTGATATACGGTTTTTTCTATTCGCTTTTTTATATCAACGTCGGTTTGTTTGTGTTCAACCTTCTGCCTGTATATCCGCTTGACGGATTCAGGCTTTACGACGCGCTGACAACAAATCACGGCAGAGTTTATTATACGTTGAGAAAAAACGGATTTTATATCCTTATAGGTATTATTCTTCTCGGATACGTTGCCGATATGACGGGAATCTGGTGGCTTGATTTTCTGCCGGTTATCACGAATTACGTTGCAACGCCGATTATTAAGTTGTGGGGTTTGATTTTAGGGTTATGAGCGATATAACTGAAAACGAAGAATTAAAAAAAGATAGGGCAACTGCCGAACAGCAGAATATTTACGATTATTATTCTATAAAAGCGAACGGTTTTGAGTCCGTAGTGGATTATACCACGAAGATTTCCAACTTCGAAGGTCCGCTCGATTTGCTTTTGTATCTCGTTAACAAAGCGGAAATTTCCATCCGCGATATATTTGTTTCCGAAGTTACGGAGCAATTCATCGAATACGTCCGTTCGGCCGAAGATCTCGATATGGAGCGCGAGAGCGAATATCTCGGAATGGCGGCAACTCTTCTGGAAATAAAATCCAAAGAATTGTTGCCGATAATGCAGTTCGATTGGGAAAACGACGGCATGGAGGACGATATGTTTGACGATCCTCAGGAAAATATTTTCCGTCAACTCGAAGAATACAAACTCTTCAAAGAGGCGAGCGAGAACCTGAAAAAACAGGAAACGGTGGATATTTTCTATAAAGAGCCGGATGAGTCGGCTACCGACGTAAGGATAGAATACACCGATTTTAACCTTAAAAATCTCGTCGACGCGTTCTCGAAACTTCTTGCAAGGCTCGATCTCGAAAAGAGAATAAAGAACGCTCAGAAAGAGATTCCTAAGGAAGTTTTCACCGTTGCGGATAAAATCAACTATATAAAAACCACGATGCTCGAAAGGCAAACGTGCAGTTTCTTTGAACTTTTCAAAGAGGACGCGTCGAGAATGGAAATCATAACGACGTTTCAGGCTCTTCTGGAATTGTTGAAATTGCAATATTTAACGTGCGAGCAATCGGAAACTTTTGGCGATATAACAATTAATTTAAGAGAAGACAGGAGTGAAGAAATTGGAGACCTTAGCGAGTATAATTGAGTCGATATTGTTTGTTTCCGGCGACGCCGTTGCCGTAAAAGATATTTCCGAAAAACTTTGCCTTACCGACAAAGAAGTGTTATCGATTGCCGAAAAACTGCAGAGAGAAAAGTATAACGCCGACAGCGGTATTCATTTGCTCATTTTTAACAAAAAGTTGCAATTCGGAACGAATAAAAACAACGCCGAAAGCGTTGCAACAGTTCTTAACCCGATAAAAGAACGCGAACTCTCGAGAAGTATGCTCGAAGTCGCGGCGATTATCGCTTACAAACAACCCGTTACGAGAATGGATCTCGAAGATATAAGAAATTGCAGTTGCGAGTACGCGCTTCAGAACCTTCTCAAACTCGGAGTCGTGGAGGTTGTCGGAAGAAAGGATAGCATCGGTCATCCCGCGCTTTTCGGAACGACGGATAACTTTTTGAAACGTTTCCAGATTTCCTCGCTCGACGAGTTGCCCGATTACGACGGACTTATCGATAAAATCAAGAAGTTGCATGGCGACGACGATGCATACCTGTTCAAGAAAGACGTATATAACGAGGCGGATGATCCCGAATACAACGGAGAGAATCAGACTGCGGACAGCGCGGAAACCGTTGCAGACACCGCCGACGGAAAAGAAAACGTCAGTATATTCGACGCCGTAGATAACACGTTCGGCAAGACCGACGACGAAGAAGAGGGTTCGGATCCGGAAAAAACGGCGGACGGAAACGATTTACCTGCGGACGATACCGACGACGAAACTGCCTGACGGATTTTTTATAAGTGAATATTTTATTTAAGCGGAATATATATTGATAATAAGCCCCTTGCTCGTTTTCGCGAGTTGAGGGGTTTTTACATACTTTTTTTATCTTGCGACAAAATATTTTTATGAAATATGCCGTTATTTTTATTATTTTATCTATTATTATAATTCCTTTACCGTTTTCGGTAAAAGGCATTTTTTCATTTAATAATAAAAAAACTTACTTCAATTTATACTTTTGCAAGGTTATAAAATTAAAATCGGCGTATATTAATTGCAATGACGGAAAATTCTATCTTCACCTTACGGATAAGAAAGCGATCGAGTTCAAGCCGGGCGATATGATGCCCCGAATGGATAACGTCGACGTTTTAGAATTGTTTGTTTTTACGAAAATAAGATACGCTCTCGTTCTCGACGGCGCGGAAAGCATAGAAAAATTTATTGTGATTTCGTTAGTAAATCAAATGAATTTTATAACGTTTTCCGTCTTGAAAGAAATTAATCCCTCGATAGATTTTAAGGGTAGCACGGTTATTTGCGACGACAAAAAAACAAACGGTATTTATTTCGATATCGCCATATGTTTCAGTATTCTGAAAATTATCGCAGAGATAATAAAAGGTTTATTTAAAAGGAGTAAAAATGCTTAAAGAAAATAAAGAAATTAAGGAAAACAAAATAAAAGAACTGATGAGCGCGGCTATGAAAGACATAAATTCGCTTGTTGACGTAAATACCGTTATTGGAAAACCGTTTACCATAAATGACGGAACAATGATAATTCCCGTCACGAAAGTCACTATGGGCTTTATGACGGGCGGAGGAGAGTACGGCGAAATAAAGAAAATCAACTCATCTCCCGATATACCTTTTGCGGGCGGGAGCAGCGCGATCGTTTCGCTTAAACCAACGGGTTTTCTCATCGGCAAGGGTAAAGGAGTGAAACTTATAACTGTTCCGACAGACGCTTTTTCGAGAGCTTTCGAAACGGCGGAGGAGTTCATAAAAACTTTCAAAAATGAAGAGAAAGATTAAATTTTTTGTCATCGTCGTCCTATTTTTCTCGATACTGATTGTTACCGATAAAAAAGCCGGGGCTTTCACCGTTTCAAAATCGGAAGCGGTCATGGAAGTTTCGAGCGGACGAATACTTTCGGAAACGAACGCGGACGTTGAATTGCCTATGGCAAGCACCACGAAAATCGTTACGGCGATAACGGTAATCGACAATTTCGACGTCGAAAAAGAGGTTGTCGTGCCGGAACAAAGCGTGGGAACGGAAGGCAGCAGCATTTATTTGAAAAAAGGCGAAAAGTACAAAGTTAAAGATTTACTTTACGGACTTATGTTACGTTCCGGAAACGACGCTGCCGAAACGCTCGCCGTAACGCTTTGCGGCAGCATCGGGGATTTTGTAAAGTTAATGAACGAAACCGCAAAGAAAACGGGGGCGACACATTCAAACTTCACAAATCCCCACGGTTTGCCGGGTAACAATCACTATACAACGGCGCGCGACCTTGCGACGATTTCCTGTTACGCGATGAAAAATCCGATTTTCAAAAAAATTGTTTCCACGAAAAAGCACGTCGCGACGGAGTTGACGAGCGGCGAAAAAAGAGTATGGATAAACAAAAACAAGATGCTTTTTAATTTCGAGGGCGCGGACGGAGTTAAAACGGGTTACACTGTCAAAGCGGGGAGATGCCTTGTGTCGAGCGCGATGCGCGACGGTATGGAAGTCGTCGGCGTCGTTCTGAACAGTCCACAAATGTTTGAAAGATCCTCGGAACTTCTCGAAAATGCGTTCAATGATTTCAGAATGATAAAAATAGTCGACCCCGATCGTTTCGAAAAGGTGATTTTCGATAAAAACAAGACGGTTGCCTACAACCTTTCAAAACTATCCGAATTTTATTATCCCGTCGGTAAAAACGAAAAATTAACCTGCGTTGCGGACTTCGATTCTTTTGCCGGGAAAAATCTCGGCCCCGATGAAAAAGTGGGCGAAATAAAAATTTATTGTTCAAAACAGTTGATTTTTTCTCAAAATATCTATACACTTAATAAAGTATAAACTTATACATTAAGTAAAACGGAGTTTTGCGGCGCTGTTCTTAATTGATACGGCGAAACGGCAGGCTCAAGGAAAAACGATATGAGAATCAATAAATTTCTTGCCGAATGCGGAATCGCGAGCCGCAGAGGTTGCGACGAAATAATCAAAGAAAAAAGAGTTAAAGTTAACGGCAGAGTGTGTGACCTCGGTACTGAAATAGACGAAGTGAACGACAGCGTTTCCGTCGACGGGAAAAAGGTTGCCAGAGCAAGAAAATTCGAATATTACATCATGAATAAGCCCAAGGGTTGCGTATGTACGGTTAAAGATGACAAAGGCAGAAAAACCGTAATGGACTATCTCCCGAAAAACACCGCAAGAATTTTCCCCGTCGGCAGGCTCGATTACGATTCGGAAGGACTTTTGATCTTCACAAACGACGGAGATCTCGCAAACAGACTTACCCATCCGAGCAGCGAAATTCCGAAGACGTATCTCGTCAGAATCGAGGGAACAATCGACGAAAAATCGCTTAACGACCTGAGAGGCGGCGTAATCATCGACGGACAAAAGACCAACAAAAGCAATATTCGCATAGTCGAAGAAGGAAAGGATTATACGAAACTCAACGTTACGATAACCGAGGGAAAGAACAGAGAAATAAGAAAAATGTTCGAATCCGTCGGCAAAAACGTAGATTTCCTTAAACGCATAAAAATCGGCGATTTAAGGCTTTCCGGGCTTAACAGAGGCGAGGTTCGCAAACTTACGCAAGAAGAGGTTTATTACCTGCAAAACGTTTAATATGGATAAAACGATTATAACGGAAGAGTCGGAAAGTTACAACCGTCTCAAATCGGACATCAAAGATAAATACACAAAGATGATTTGCGCCGAACTCGAAGCGGTAAGGCGTTACGTCGTTGAGGAATCGTCGGTGATTTTAGGCGACGATTTTCTCGAAAAACTCGGCGAGTCGGAGCAGATTAAAAAAGAATGTGATAAAATCCGCAACGAATTCCGCTCGCGCGAAGAGTATATAAGTGCGCAGAGTGAACTTGCCGCCGCATCAAAAGCCGTCAAAGCCGTCACAGCCGTAAAAAAAGGCGAGTCGGAGAGCGCGGGTAAAGATAGCGAGGGCAACACTGAAGAAACCAAAAGGCTTAATAAGGCGATCAGCGCGATAACGACGCTTAACGTCACCCTTAACAACAAACTCAAGGACAAAAACGACCGCCGCGCGATTCTCGAAAAAGAACTCAACGCGATAGTCAGAGAAAACGAAACCGGATTCAAAACCATAAACGACGAGGTTGTTTCGCGTGTTAAAAGAGCGGTTTCCGGATGCATCGCCGGTTACGTCGACGAAATCGGCAAATTAAACGAATGTTTCAACGTTAAAAGCGACGAATTGGATCTTCCTTTCGACGAAAAGGTGATTCGTCTCGATATTCCCGTTTTCGGGAGAAGACCTCGCGACGAATCCGCCGCAAGCGACGATTCGGACGACGATAAAGACGGAAAAAGAAACTTTGTTCCGAGCGACGATAATAACGGCGTTCTGAACTGATTTTAAAGTTAAATAATACCTTAAGCGAACGCGCTTGCGTTCGCTTTTTTGCGTTCTTATCGACGTAATCGTCGTTTACGCTTGAAATTTTTCACGCAACGGATTATAATTGAAATATGGATAAGATAATTATAGCGATTGGCGGAGGCGAACTCCGCGAGAAACAGACGTCTGAAATCGACAGACAAATTTCCGGATTGGTTAAGAAAAAATGCGAAGGTCGCAGACCGACCGCCTTATTTGTCGGCACGGCAAGCCACGACAGTATGCCTTATTACAACAGTTTTCATAAGACCTACACGGGGCTTTTCGGGCTGAAAACCGATTGCGCTCTTACGGTTTACGGCGAAATGAATTACGAAAAAATAGAGGGAAAATTTCAGAAAGCCGATATGATATACGTCGGAGGCGGGGACACGCTCTTTATGCTTGACAGTTGGGAGAAGAGCGGTATAAAAAAACTTATTCTCGACGCCTACGACAGGGGAGTGATAATATGCGGCTTGTCCGCCGGGGCGATATGCTGGTTTGACGAAATGTTTACGGACAGCGCGGGCGCGGAATACGAATTCAAAAAAGCGCTCGGCGTTTTAAGCGGCGGAGCATGTCCTCATTTCGATAAGAGAAAAGGCGACTTTGAGAACAAAATATCCGACGCTGTCGTTAATCAATATATATGTATCGAGGACCTTTCCGCGGTTATGTTTGTGAACGGTGCGTTAAAATGCGCGTCGGATTCAGCCGGAAATTCTTACGTTGCGAACGTAAAAAACGGCGAAATCTCGTATAATATCATAAGCAAAAGTGATTTTTCACAGTCTTAAAGAGAAAATTCGTCTTATTTTATAAGAACGTCATTTTACAGTCACTCTATACACATAAAACAACTTTATAATATCCAATATAAAAAAGCGCGGTCTATGCGCGCAAAAAAACAGACGGAGGTCATACAATGTACAGAATATTAATAGTAGACGATGAGGCGAAAATAAGAGAAGTTCTTGCGGAGTACGCGGAATTCGAAGGTTTTGCTTCCGATCAGGCCGCAGACGGAATGGAAGCGGTCAACAAGTGCAAAAACGAAGACTACGACCTTATCCTTATGGATATAATGATGCCGAAACTCGACGGTTATTCTGCCGTAAAAGAAATAAGAAAATTCAAGGATATCCCCGTTATAATGCTTTCGGCGAGAGGAGAAGAGTACGACAAACTCTTCGGTTTCGAAATCGGCGCGGACGATTACGTGGTGAAGCCTTTCTCGCCAAAGGAAGTCATGGCGAGGGTTAACGCCGTTCTCAAGAGAAACGCTCAGGCAAAATCGCCCAAACAGAACAATTCCGTTCTCAAATTCGAGGGGCTTGAAATCGATATGCTCGGCAGAAACGTTTTCGTGGACGGAGTTAAAGCCGAACTCACGCCGAAAGAATACGAACTTCTGTTTTATATGGTAAATAATAAGGATATAGCCCTTTCGAGAGAAAAACTCCTTTCGGACGTCTGGGGTTATGATTTTTACGGCGACGACAGAACGGTTGATACCCATATCAAAATGCTCAGAAGCAACCTTAAAGAATACAGAAAATTTATCGTTACGTTGAGAGGAATGGGCTATAAATTCGAAGTATGAAAAAGGATTATTTCAGAAAACTGAAATTTAACGTTCTGCTTTATTTCTTGCTTTTCACGGCGATTATCATCGGTTCTCTCTGGTTTTTTCAGATTTTCTTTCTCGAAAACTACTATCAGTCCGAAAAAATGAAAAGCCTTAATAACTTCGGCAACACGCTCTGCAGCGAACCGAGAACAAGCGCAGAATTCGACTCTTCGGTCGCGCAATGCACCGAATCGGGTATCCGTGTTTTCGTCGCGACGAAAATTACCGTCGGAGAGTCCGATGACGGCAGCAAAAGATTCGATTTCGTCAGCATCCTCGATATGTCGAGAAATGCCGTTATAAACGACAAATCGCCGGAATACGATTTCGTTAATAAAGCGATCGACAAATATTGTAACGGTGAGAAAACCGGTATTATTACGGACGAAAATAAAACGGCTAACGCGTTTTTCTTCTGCTCGAAATCCGAAGCGAACAGCGACGATACGATCATTCTTACTTGTTCGAGAGAAAAAATCACCGAGGCGATTACCGTTATCAGACGCCAGTTTCTGATAGTTACGATTATAGTCGTCGCGGTGGCTGTTTTCCTTGCGTTTTATTTTTCCGTGCGCCTTTCAAAACCTATCGACGAAATGTCGGATTCGGCAAAAAAATGGGCGCAGGGCGACGCAAACGTAAACTTCAGACCATGCAAGGGCGCGTACACCGAAATAAACGAACTCGGCGAGGCGTTGAACTTCGCTAAAGACGAAATTTCAAAGTCCGGAATGTTGCAGCGCGATTTGCTTGCGAACGTTTCTCACGACCTGAAAACTCCGCTCACCATGATAAGAGCATACGCCGAAATGATAAGAGATATTTCCGGCGACAACAAGGAAAAACGAGAAAAGCACACGCAGGTTATCATCGACGAGTCGGACAGACTTTCCATGCTTGTAAACGATATACTCAACCTTTCCAAACTTCAGTCGTCCGTCGACGAGCCGGACGTTTCGGAAATAAATCTCTCCGAACTTACCGAAAGGGTAATCGGCAGATTTTCCGATTACGTTGAAAAAGAAGGCTACACGATCGAGGATCACATCGCGCCCGATCTGATAACGGTTGTCGACGAGAAAAAAATCGAGCAGGTTATTTACAATCTTCTCGGAAACTCGATAAACTATACGGGCGAAGATAAAACCGTAAAGGTTTTTCTCACGGCGGAAAACGATTATATATTGCTTGAAATCATCGATTCCGGCAAGGGTATTTCGCAGGAAAAAATCGATACGATCTGGGAAAGGTATTACAGATTTTCCGAAACGAACACCCGCCCCGTAAAAGGAACGGGACTCGGACTTTCGATTGTAAAAGCCATTCTCGATTCGCATAAACTTCAATACGGCGTGCGCAGCAAAAAAGATTGCGGAAGCAATTTCTTCGTTAAATTCAAAAGGGTGAAAAACAATGGATAACGATTATCTGAGAGTAAATTCAAAATCGGACGACGCAGAAATCGTTACGAGCGAATTCGACGTAAAAAAAGAGCAAGTAAAGACGGAAGGACCGAAAAAACTCACCGTTATGTCGATTTTGTTCAGCGGGAGAAAAAAACACGGTCAGAACCTCCGTTCCGTACCTTTGCCGACGTTCAAGGGTAGTTTTACGGCTTTTTTGGCTCTTTCTTTTCTGGCGGTTTTTGTTCTTTTCATTGCGATTATAACCAAAACGACAGAGTTGTTTATTTTCGACGCGTTGCTTATCGCGCTTATGATTCCGATTGCGTCGATAACTCTGTTTTCCGACCTGGACACAAGGAAAAACGTTTCCCTGACGGAAATCATCTGCGCTGTGGTTACGGGCGTTTTCGCTTACGTTCTCATTAATTTTATCGATTCGTATATCGTTACGGCGCTTTCCGATTATCAGAGTATCGTTTCGATCGTTTCGATTGTCTTTTCTGATGTATTTCTGTTCATCATTTCGTTTTTTTACGTAAAATTGATGAAAAAGGACGACATATTCGCCGCGATACTGATTTGCATCGGCATATATTCGGGTTATCTTGTCGCAAGAACCACGATTAATCTTATAACGTCGCTCTGCGTCAGCGTTACGGTTGTGTCGAGCGATTTCAAAGCCATAGTTTTCGACGGCAAGTCGAACGAATTCGGCAGAGCGGCAAACTCGTTCGTGAAAAATATTTTGTCGGACGGAATTTATTTTCCGTTTCTTTCGGTGTGCTGGGCAACAATCTGCGCGGGAGTTATCGGTTTAACCGCCCTTCCGTTCAGAGAAGTAAGAGAGCATAAAGTGACTTACACCCTCTTTTTGCTTATTCAGATTATTCTGCACGTCGTTTCGTCTTTCACGTCGACGTTGCGGTTTTACAACGTACTCATTTCGTCGCTGTGCTTTATCGTTTCGCTTTTCTGCGCCGTAAGAATGTTGAATTTCTCGCTTTCCAAGTCGACTTTATCTAAACAGACGGAGGTTGATATCGATGTATCCCGATAATTTGTTCTGGAACGTAAATTTATATAATATATGCCTTACGATAGGTTTGCTTTGCGTAATCTTCGTTCTCGATAAGTATCTCGAGAAAAGAAAAGTGCCTGCCAAAGTCGAGAATTTTTATCTCATCGTCGGCGTTTTAACGATAGGTTTGGGTATTCTCAGCGCAAATCTCTTTCAATCGGTTTATCATTATATCGAAACGGGAGTTTTCACGTTTGACGCTGGAATGACTTTTTACGGCGGGCTTATAGGCGGGATAATCGTTTTCTTTATCGGCTTTTTCGTATTCGGAAAGATTATTTTCAAAGAAAAAGAACATTTCAGATACTTTTCGGACTTGGCGGCTGTCGCGCCGTGCTGTATAACCATAGGTCACGCTTTCGGCAGACTCGGTTGTCTGTTTGCGGGATGTTGTTACGGAAAGGAGATGCACGGTTTTCCGGGGCTTAAAATGACCGTATGGCAGAACGGAATGAAAGTGACCGGGTACTTTTTGCCGACTCAACTTTACGAATCGATTTTCCTTTTTGTTCTTTTTGCGGTAACGAGCGTACTGTATTTCAAGAAAATCGACTGGACGTTCGTTGTTTATCTGGTCGGATACGGAATATGGAGATTTTTCATCGAATATCTCAGAATCGACGACAGGGGAGTTCTTATTCCGGGGCTTACGCCTTCGCAATGGATATCGCTCGGCCTGATAGCCGCCGGTCTTGTTATAGCCGGTTTTAAGATTTATAAGATAATAAGTCTTAGAAAGCGTAAAGAATAATTGAAACATCAGAATCCTGCGACGATTTTCGCTCGTCGCAGGATTTTAAAAAAAGTGAAAATCAAATGTAAAACGCTTGCTAAAAAAAAATAAATGTTGTATAATATCAAACGTTGCGAATATAGCGAGGTGTAGCGCAGTTTGGTAGCGCGCTTGGTTCGGGACCAAGAGGTCGTGGGTTCAAGTCCCGTCACCTCGACCATGGTAAAAGAGGTGGAACGTCGGTTCAACCTCTTTTGCTTTATCATAGTTTAATACGGGACTTGAACGGGTGGGAAGTCGCATTGCAAACGGAGCATAGTGACACGAAAAGGCAATGCGACCAAACAGCCGATGAAACGGCTGTTTGCCACACAGGCGTGATAGCGAAGCGGAGCAAGTCCCGTCACCTCGACCATTGTAAAAGAGGTGGAACGTCAGTTCAACCTCTTTTGCTTTATCATAAATACGGGACTTGAACGGGTGAGCAAACTTTCATTTGAAAAATCGAAATTATTTTTCTGTAAAACGCCTTTTCTGGCAGGTTTAAATTGAAAAGAATAATCGGCGGAATCGAAACTGAAATAAGAACAAAAAAAGTTAAAAACGTCAGCATCAGAATAAAAGACAACGGCGACGTTATTTTAACCGTGCCGAAAAACAGAAATCTTTCCGACGCCGAAACATTTTTTCTTTCAAAAATCGAATGGATAAAAAAACATAAACAAGCGGTGAATGAATTTCCGCCGCGGCCGATAGCAGACGGCGAACAAATTTATCTGTTCGGAAAGCCTATTACGTTGAAATTTATTCGCGGCGCCGCAGACATACCTAATCCGAGCGCTTATTTATCGGACAATATCCTGTATATTGCTGATAACGGAAGAATTGAACCGCAAAAAATTGTCGACGAGTTTCTTCGCGAAGAACTGAAAAGAACTCTCGACGAATTATTTCCGAAACAAATTGCCGCGACGGGACTTTCCCCATCTTCGGTTACCATAAGAAAAATGACGTCTAAATGGGGGAGTTGCACGCCGAAAACAAAGCGAATAAGAATGTCGTTTTATCTTGTCGGTTTGCCGTGCGAATGTATCGATTACGTCACGTTGCACGAACTTTTGCATATACGTTATCCCGATCACGGCGATAGGTTTCACGCCGCTCTCGAAAAATATATGCCGGAATGGAAAAAGATCCGGAGATTTATGCGCGAAAACGCCGCGAAAATGAAAGTAAATCTCTGAATATATCTCAAAAAAAAGTATGGAGCAAAACGTCCCATACTTTTTTAATATATTCGGTTTTCAGTCCGCTTTTACGTCAAAATAACTTCCGCTTCCGAGCAACGAATATTTAACGATCGGGAACAGCGGTATGTTGAACATTATGACGAACGGAATAACAATAAACGCAAGAACGTCCTTTACGTTGTTAAAATCAACCTCGAGGAAAAGCGCGACGCAAAGATCTACGATCATAAGTTGGAAAGTTATGATCAAAAAGACGGTTATGGCGTCTTTAAACTGCGTTACTTCCCTTATTTTGCGCTTCGGCGATACAAGATATATCACGAAGAGAACGAGCGGTAAAAGGGCAGGTATGCCGACGATTGACGCTTTCGCTCCGAGCGGCCACCCGAGAGCGCCTGCAAGTGCAAAATTCAGAACGAGCATTTCTATAAAGAAAATGCCGTAAAAGAGCAGTGAAGCGTGAAAATTGAGTTTATTGATAAAGATACCGTTTCCGTTGAATTTATTCGTCGAAGCGGAGGTTCTGACCTTAAATCCTTCGACTTTCGCCATTTTATAAAGGTCGGAAAAATCGTAATCGTTCTGCCTGGAAACGTTTTCACCCGTTATTTTTTCGGTTTGATAAATACGCGGAGCGGAATTTTGCGCGGCTACGCCGACCGTCGTTTCGTCGGCTTCTTCGTCGTTCGCGTTATCCTCATATTCGTCGTACTCAACTTTATCGTTATTAACGTTTTTAGAATTAACGTTTTTAGAGGTCGAATATTCTTCAAAGTCAATCTGACGATTTTCGTTCTGAACTTCATTTGTCGGTTTGTTTTCCGGCTCGTCGTTCCTGGGGAAAAGTTTACCTAAAATCGTTTTATATTCTCTACGATTTGTCGGCGCGCCGTCCTCGATATAAAGCGAATCGTCTTTATCGCGTTCGTCTTTTTTAACCGGTTCTTCAACCGGTTCTTCAACCGGTTCGCTTTCAACGACGCTTTGCTGCGCGTTTTGTTCTGCTGCGATTTCTTCCGGCTCGGCGGTTTTATCTTCCGCATCGGGAAATTCCGTTTCGTAAACAGAGCAGTTTTCTTCAGATTTTATCGAGGAATTTTTAAGGTTTTCCGATTGTTCGTCTTTGTCTGTTTCTTCGATTTGAGCGTCGTTTATCGCGTCGCTGTCAACGAGAGTTTCTTCGGTGGTCGATTCGATTTCGTTTTCGACGATTTCGGGTTTATGTTCCGGAAGTTCGAAATCATACACAAATTTATCTTCCGACAATTCGTCGTCATTCGCGGTATCGGCGTAAAGCCTTTCCGCGGCTATATCGTCGTCGGAAGCGTCGGTAACGATCTCGTTTTCATCGGGAGGCGAAAACTCGGTGTAACCCGGCGTTGCGCCGTCGGATTCGGTTACAACGCCCGGGGCGTCTTCGTGTTCTTCTTCGGATTTAATAGAATCGAGTTCTGCGGTAAGATCGTTTAAAACTTCCGAACCAAGCCTGTCAAGATAAGAATCATCGGTGTTGTCGGGGGCGAAAAAAGTATAATCGGACGTGTTTTGTTCGGCAAATTTTTTAAATTCGTCAAATTCGTCCTTGACTTCGGGGATTACGACTTTCTCAGATTGCGGCTGCTGTTGCGGCGTATCGATAAGATTATCGATAAGTTCTTTGGATTTGGTCCATTCTTCGCGATTTTTTTCAAGGGATTTCTTGCCTTTTTCGGTTAAAGAATAGTATTTTCTGCGAATTCCGTCGGCAGCGCTCGAACGATATTCCTTGATAAAATTTTGTTTGACGAGCCTTTGCATGGCGCTGTAAAACGTGCCTTGTTTAACCGTAAATTTATTATCGGACCTTTCTTCTATGGCTTCTTTGATTTCGTTAGAATCCTTATCGCCGTTACAAAGCGAAAGCAAAATGAACGTATCGACGTGTCCGCGGATCATTTCGCCTTTTATTTCGTTACCTGCCATATGTAAAACTCCCTCATATGTAGATTCGTATAAATTATATCATTATTAAATGTCCGTGTCAATTTAAAAGAACGAAAAAGCAACGATTTATAAAATTTTCCAAAAATCAAGTTAATAAAATTAAAAATTGAACTTATTATGAATTGACAAATTACAGAAAATGTGTTAAAATTCACTTATCACTGCGTAAAACTTGAATTTTACGCAGTGTTTAAAGAGGTGTTTATGGCTAATAAAAACGATTATTTTTCTTCGCGAAACGAAATTACCAACGATAAAATCGACTCTCTGCTCGCCGATTTGCCGTTTTTTGCCGCAGACTTTTTTTACGGGATTGCCAACAATACGTCTGCGCTTACGCGTTTGAATTACGCTTACGATCTTAGAATTTTCTTCGGATACGTTTCCGAAATAAAAAAAATTCCCGTCGAAGATATGAAAATCGAAATTCTCGACGACCTGAAAGCAATCGATATCGAGCGTTTTCTGAATTATTTATCGCATTACAAGGTAAACGGGAAGAATCTTTCGTGCAACGAACGAGGAAAAGCGCGAAAACTTGCCGCAATACGCGCCATGTACCGTTATTTTTTCGGGCGCGATATGATTAAAGCGAACGTTGCGGCGAAAATCGACACGCCGAAACTTCACGAAAAAGAAATTATTCGCCTTGAGGATAACGAGGTTGAAAGACTGCTCGACTACGCCGAATCGGATAACGCTTTCTCGGACAGTAAGCGTAAACAGGCTTATCACAACAAACTGAAAACGCGCGACTACGCTATTTTATCGTTGTTTTTAGGCACGGGAATCCGTATAAGCGAACTTGTCGGTCTGAACGTTGACGACTTTGACTTTGACAACAACAGTTTTGTCGTCACGCGAAAAGGCGGAAACAGAACAATACTTTATTTCAACGACGAGGTGAAAGAATCGCTTTACGAATGGCTTGACGAAAGATACCTGATCGAAGGGCTTCCGAGAGATGAAACCGCTCTGTTCATTTCGTTAAAAAATAACCGTATATCCACCCGCGCCGTGCAGAATCTCGTTAAAGATTACGCCAAAGAAGTTACGCCGCTGAAAAAAATAACTCCGCACAAACTGAGAAGTACTTTCGGTACGGATTTGTACAGAAAGACTGGCGATATTTACGCCGTAGCAGACTTTTTGGGACATAAAGACGTAAATACGACAAGGAAACATTACGCCGCGATAAGTCAGGATTCGAGGAAATCTTCGGCAGAAATAGTTAAATTACACAACAAAAACGACGATAAATAATATTGATATGACTGAAAAGAAACTGAATGAAAAAGTTTATCTGCTTGTTCCGGTTTTCGGTGAAAAAGAAAACATAAAAGCATACGACAATTTCGATGAAAGAATCGCCGAAGCGGAAGCGTTGGTCGAAAGCGCGGGCGCCACAATCGTCGGATACGGAACGCAGAACATACGCGAAGTAAATCCCGCGACGATTTTCGGAAAAGGAAAACTTGCAAGCTTTAAAACCGACGCGGAAGAAAAAGGCGCAACGACCGTCATTTGCGACTGCTCGCTCTCCCCTGCTCAGGCAAAAAATCTTTCCGACTTTTTCGATTTGAAAACGATTGATAAAACTGCTCTGATTCTCGATATTTTCGCCCTGAATGCCCGCACGAACGAAGGTAAACTGCAAGTCGAAGTCGCTCAACTGGAATATCTTCTGCCGAGGCTAAAGGGACAAGGAAAATCCATGTCGAGATTAGGCGGAGGTATCGGTACGCGAGGTCCGGGCGAAACGAAACTCGAAACGGACAGACGACACATTCTCAGCCGGATAAAAAATCTTAAATCGCAATTAAAAGAACTTGCCGAACGTCGCGAACGTCAAAACGAAAGACGAAGCAAAAACGGAGTTTTAACCGTCGCGCTTGCAGGTTATACCAACGCCGGGAAATCCACTCTTCTGAATCTTTTGTCCGGTAGCGACGCGCTTGCCGAAGACAGACTCTTCGCCACACTCGATCCGACGGCGCGAAAGGTAAGACTCGGAAAAACCGACGTCGTTTTCTTTGACACGGTCGGTTTCATAAGGGATATTCCGACCGATCTTATCGAGGCATTCAAGTCAACTTTGTCATGTATAAAAAACGCGGATTTTATTCTGAACGTATGCGATCTTACACGCGATTTTATTTCACAATCCGAAACAACGGACAGGATCTTAAAGGAAATCGGCGTTATGTCGCCTGTCATAAAAGTTTATAATAAATGCGATAATATAAGAGATTTTACGCTTTGTGATAAAAACGCGATAATAATTTCGGCAAGGACCGGACAAGGCGTTGACGAGTTAAAACGAAGGATTGAGAATTTCTTTGACGAACAATTCGTCGAATGTGTCATAAGGCTCGATTATTCAAAACAGGACCTCTTTTTCAGACAAAAGAAATATGCCGAACGCTCGGAAATAAAGTACCTCGATAACGAAATCGAAATCAAACTCCGCGTCAAAAAAACCGAATATCACAGATTTGCGGAAATGGTAGAATCGGAAAAAATTAAAAGCGAAGAGCCTTAACTCCTCGCTTTTTATTTACCATTTTTCGCCGATATTCTTAACGTAATCGAAATAAGTTTTTTTCGATACGTCCTCGACTGCCTGAACGTTTACGCGTTTATATTCCACGTTATCTCTGTAAACGATCAGTTCTCCAACCCGATCGCCTTTTTTAACCGGCGCTACGACTTTATCGGGTTTGAAATCAATCGTCACGTTTTCCTTTTTATTCCTTTCGGAGAACACGTACACGTTGCTTTCGGGAATTATTTTGATTTTTTCCTTCGTGCCTTTGTCTACTTTAACGTCAAGATCAAGAGGTTTGGACGAATCGACAACGTTTTTTGAAGTAAAGTTCTCGAAACCGTAATTAAACATCGACGAAACTTCGGCGAATCTCGTTTTTGAATCGGGAGAGTTTATCGCGACCGCTATTAGTCTTAGCGCGCCTCTTTTTGCCGTGGCGGCAAGACAGAACCCGGAATCGGAAGTAAAGCCCGTTTTACCGCCGTCGCAACCGTCGTAGAATCTGACGAGTTTATTCGTGTTTGTAAGCCCCGTCTTTCTGCCCGTTTTATGCTCTATTTCGTCTGTCTATATCTTAGAAAACCTGAAATAATCTTTGTGGCCGATAAGTTTCGAGATCATAACCGCAACGTCTTTCGCGCTGGAATACTGCGTCGGCTTCGGGAGCCCGGTACAATTTGAGAAAAGCGTGTTTTCGAGATTCCATTCGCCGCATCTTGCGTTCATTACGGACACACATTCCGCCTCGCTGCCAAACAGTCTTTCAGCCATGGCGACGGACGCATCGTTTGCAGAAGCGACGATAATGCTTTTAATCAGGTCTTCTGCCTTGTATTTCTCATCGGCTTCGAGAAAAACCTGAGATCCGCCCATTCCGCTTGCGGTTTTTGAAACGATAATCTTTTCGTCAAAATTCAGTTCTCCGCTTTCTATCGCCTCGAAACACAAATTCAGAAGCATAATTTTTGTCATGCTTGCTATGGGGCGTCTTTCGTTTTCGTTTTTGGCGTACAAAACCTGCCCCGTACCCGTTTCCGCAAGATATAACGAGCAAGTTTTATAACTCTTGTCGGGATTTGCCGAAGCGATAATATTGACAGGAAAAATCGCCAGCGAAAGAATGACCGCTATAATTAACGACAGTACTTTTTTTCTCATACTCACACCTCTGTTACCGAGAGTTATCCAAATCAAATCCCGGTTATGGAATAAGTATGTTTAAAATTTTATCTATTATTCAGAACCATAACGTAAGCGGTCTTAAAATAAACGTCAAAAAAATCAGTTCGTATAAAACGCCCGCGAGGCATACGCCGAAAGAAACGATAAAATTTGCGATAAGTTCGTTGATTTTACAGTTTAAAGGGCTGTCGGAATAATACGCGTTCAATACGACGGCGACAACCATTCCCGCTGTTATGATAAGATTCTGAATCAGAACGAGAAGAACGTAAACAAGGAAACCGGAGATCCCGTAAAGAGATATAAAAATCGCAGCCACGCTCCCCAGAATCAATCCTCTGTAAAAAACGATTATCGAAGAAGCAAACGCGCTGTATTTGTTTATTCCGAGAAGAAATACGACCGAATACACCCCGAGACAGGCAAAAAATCTTTTGAAGAAAATGGCAAAAACACTCGTTTCTACGTTGAAAATACAAATAAAATAAGCATATACTCCGTTGAAATAAGGCGAATCGCAACAGTTATTTCTGAAGAATATCCCGAGAATAAATCCGAGAACGAAAGACGCTGATAAAAAAATCAATAACGCGATATTGCATTTGAGTATTTTCAGTTTATTTTTTAATAACGGCATAAAAAAACTCACAGACTTATTATAAGTCTATGAGTTTATTCGCATCGAAATGTCATTTTTCGAGCATTTTATCGATCGAAATTCCGAAACCTCTCGAAGGATCGTTGATGAATACGTGCGTAACCGCGCCTACGATTTTTCCGCCCTGAACGATAGGGCTTCCGCTCATTCCCTGCAAAATTCCGTTTGTTATTGAAAGCAGTTCTTTATCAAGGATTTTTATAACGAAATTCTTATTTTCTTTGTTGTTCTTTTCGATTTTAACTATGCTTATCTGGTAATCTTTAGGCACGACGCCGTCGATACAGGTCGTAACCGTTGCTTTGCCGATAATCGCTTCGCCCACTTCGGTTTTGGGAAGTTTTTTATAATCGTAACTCTCGTCCGCCTTGCCGTATAAGCCCGTCTGTCTGTTTTCGGTAAGCGAACCTATCGGGGTATCTTCGACGAAAATTCCTTTAAGTTCCCCCGCTTTTCCACGTTCGCCCTTAACGACGTTGATTATCGAACACAAATAGGCTTTTCCCGAACTCATATCGATTGTTTTTCCGTTATCGTCCGAAACGGGATGCCCGAGCGACGCAAAATCGCCGTTTTCTTCAAAGTAGGTTATCGTTCCTATACCGTTAAGATCATCTCTCAGAAAAAAACCGAGTTTGTATATTCCGTCGCCGCCTTTATGAGGTTGAACGTACTTAATCATCGTTTCTCCGTTGCGGTCGATTTCGATTTTTACAGGAGATTTTCCCTCTTTATTTATAATAGCCGTAATAGATTTCGAGCCGTTAATCGGCTTGTCGTTTATCGATAATATAACGTCGCCGACTTTTATATCGGCGTTTTTAGCGGGAGCAAAAATTCCGTCTTTCGTTACGATATCGCTTAAGCCTATCACCGTAACGCCTCTTGTTTTAAGCGTAAACCCGGCAGGAATTCCGCCGAGATATAAGAACCGGCTTCCGGATTCAGCCGCCGCGCCGTAAATATTTAACGATAAAGGCAGAATCAACGATAAAATTATTGCTAATAATAATCTGAACTTTTTTCGCATCAGCCTCTCCTTAGCCACAGGTGATTGCCCGTCACAAAATCAAGTATGTGCTCAAAACGTAATATTATACGAACGGAAATATTATACGAACGGAAATATTATATGAATGGAATCCCTAAGCAATAAAAAATCCCGATCAGGAATCGGGATTTAAATTTTTTTTGAAATTGTCTGCTTTTGTAATCATTTCCCGAGCGTGGCTCACCGCCGGAACGCTCGACATATCTCCTCCGATAAGCCTTACGACCTCTTCCGTTTTTGACTTTTCGTCGAGTTTCTCTATCAGAGTGAACGTTTTTTCGCCGTCAGACCGCTTGGATATTTTGAAAGAAGTATCCGCAAAGGAAATAATCTGCGGAAGGTGCGATATTGCTATAACCTGAATGTTTTTCGAGATTTCGGCGAACTTTTCCGCAACGATTTCGGCTGTTTTACCGCTGATTCCGGCGTCGATTTCATCGAAAATATAAGTCGAAATTCCGTGATATGACGATATTACGGTTTTCAGCGCGAGCATGAATCTGCTCATTTCGCCGCCGCTTATTATTTTAGACATAGGCTTGACAGGCTCGCCGAGGTTTGCCGAAAACAAAAACGTTATCGAGTCACCGCCGTTTGCTCCGTACTGTTTATCCGTCGCCTGTTTTAAGTCGCCGAATTCCACGTCAAAGCGGGCGTCTTTCATACCGAGTTCTCTTAACTGCGCGGTAATGCCCGAAATAAGTTTTTCGGCGGCTTTACGACGGATTTCGGACATTTTTATATATAATCCGTTAAGTTTGTCAAGCAAACTTTGCTTTTCCGCAGTGAGTTTTTCGTATTCCGCGTCGAAATCGATCAATCTGCTATACTCGGCTCGCGCTTTATCCAAAAAGTCAAGTACAGCTTTTTCGTCCGCGCCGTATTTTCTTTTAAGCGTCTTTATTTTATCGAGCCTTTCCTCGATTTTGTCGGCGGTTTCCTCGTCGACGTCGATATCTTCCGCCATAGATTCCGCTGTCGAGGAAACGTCGTTCAACTCCTCCGCGACAGACTTTAATCTGTCATACAACGCGAGGTATTCGTCGTCAAGCGACGTTATCGGCGAAAGTCCTCTGATTGCGGAATTGATATAATCTATCGCGCAGTTTTCGCCGCTTAAAGCGCCCTGCGCAACCGCAAACGCCTCGGAAAGTTTTTCCGCGCTTTGGATTTTCTTTTTCTGCGCGACGAGTTCGTTTTCTTCGCCCTCTCTGATTTCCGCGCTTTCGATTTCCTCTATCTGGAATTTAAGAATGTCCGCCCTTATCGCGCGGTCGCTTTCGTTTCCGCCGAACGACTTGAATTTTTCGTCCGCAGCCTTGAGTTTATCGCACAACTCCGAGCATTGCCCTTTAAGCAGCGAGAGCGCGTCGCCCGCAAATTTATCGAGAACTCCGAGTTGTTCCGATTCTTTGAGCAATAAATAATGTTCGCTCTGCCCGTGCACGTCCACAAGAAGCGAAGTCACGCTTTTAAGCATCGAAAGCGTAAAAGGGATTCCGTTTACTTTCAGCGAACTTTTAGAGTCCTGAGAGAGTTTTCTCGTTACAATGAGTTCGTCCGAGTCCTCGATATCGAGATCGGCTAAAACCTTTTTAACTTCCGTTAAGCCGGAAATATCGAAAACGGCGGACGCAAGACATTCGTTTTCGCCGAATCTTATCATTGATTTGTCTGCTTTTGCGCCGAGAACGAAGTTAATGGAATCGATTATCACCGATTTGCCCGAACCCGTTTCGCCTGAAAGAACGTTCAATCCCCGCTCGAACTCTATTTCCGCGTTTTCGATAAGCGCGATGTTTTTCAGATGTAAAGACTTAATCATTACGGTAATTTTTGTAAGAGATTAGTTTTTTTAAGGATTCGAGTACGAATTCGGCGTCTTTTTCCGAATGGGTAACGATAAGCAAAGTGTCGTCGCCGGCAACGCTGCCGACGATTTCCTTGATTTTCAGTTTATCAACGAGAACACCGGCGGAGTTCCCGTTTCCGCCCAGCGTTTTGACAACAACGAGATTCTGGGCGCGGATAATATCCACAACGCAGTTTTTGAAAAGGTGCAGGAATTTATCGTCGTGAGAAGTTTCGCTTTGATAGGACGTAATCGAATACCTGTGCTTGCGTTTGATTCCGTTGATTTTTATCAGTCCGAGTTCCTTCACGTCCCTCGAAACCGTAGCCTGCGTAACGTCGAACCCCGACGAGTTGAGCATCTGCGCAAGTTCTTCCTGAGTGTCGATTTCGTTTGTTGAAATAATTTCGATTATCTTGTTTTGTCTTACTTTTTTACTCATAATCTCACCTTAAAGTTTACAATGTAATCTTTTATAAAAATTGCTGTTATTATCGACGATTTTTAAACTTTTTACGTATTTTGAAATTGTGACCGGAGAGTTCGCGCGGAGTTTTTCGACAGGTCTGCCGTCCACGCTAAGCACGCAATCGCACGAATTGTCGCCGACCGTTATTTTGAGTTTGCTTTCGTCGTTAAAAACCACGGGACGAGTTCCGAGTGCGTGCGAACAGATGGGCGTTACGATAAACGATTTCAGATCGGGCGCGAGAATTACTCCGCCCGCCGAAAGCGAATATGCCGTTGAACCCGTGGGTGTGGCAACGATTACGCCGTCCGCAGAAAGATTATAAACCAACTGCCCGTCAATGGAAACGTCGAGTTTGGTCACGATTGTCTTTCCGTCGATTGAACGATCTCTTTCGACAACCGCGTCGTTCAAAGCGATGTACTCGTTTTTTCCCGCTTTAACGCTTAAAACGCTTCTTTCCGAAATGGTCAGATCGTCGTTTTTAATGTCCTCGACGCATTTTTCAACGTCACCGCTCTCGTAACTGCTTAAAAACCCCACGGTCCCCGCGTTAATCGCAAGAATGGGCGCGCCTGTGCGTACGGCGTAAGACGCGGTTCGCAAAATCGTGCCGTCGCCGCCGACAACGACGATCAGATCGGGAATAATGTCCGCTTCGCCTACGCGAAAACAAAAATAATTATCGTCAAGAAGTTTTCTCAGCGTTTCAAAACCCGACGGCGTTCCCTCGATATTCTTTTTTTCAAAAAAAGCAATATTTTTCATGATTATTTACGTTTAAAAACTAATATGCCGTATCGCAGCGTTTTTCATTATTACGTCGCTTATTTCTTTATCGGTAATCGCTTCGGCTTTTCTTTTAGTCAACAAAAAGAGATACTCTGCGTTTTTTCCGGGTTTTATGGGCGCGAACGTGAATTTAACCGGCGTCAGCCCGACCGACACTGCGAAGGATTTTATCTTTAATGCCGATTCGAGCCTCGCTTTTAAAGACGTGACTATACCGTTCTTATTCAACTCTTTTTTTCCGCATTCGAACTGCGGTTTTAAGAGAACCACGGCAAAGCCGTCGTCTTTGAGAACGTCGCATATCGGCTTTAAAACATAGGTCAGCGAAATAAAACTGACGTCGCAAGTTACGCCGTCGACAAACTCTCCGATGACGTTTGCCGTAAGGTTTCTCGCATTGAAATTATCGATGACGACTACTCTGTCGTCACTCTTCAGTTTATCGCTCAGTTGGCTTTCTCCTACGTCTATCGCAAAAACTTTTTTCGCGCCCCGACGAAGCAGACAATCGGTAAAACCGCCCGTACTCGCGCCGACGTCTGCAAACACAAGCCCGTTAACGTCAACGCTGAAATCGGAAAGAGCCTTTTCGAGTTTATAACCGCCGTTGGAAACGAATTCGTTGCTCTCGCAGACGGTTATGACGTCGTTATCGCTTACGTTTTGCGAGGGTTTTAAAACCGTCTTGCCGTTTACGCAAACAAAACCTTTCTCTATAGCCTCGGCGGACTTGGTTCGCGACGAGAATTTTTTTATCGAAAACAGGTACGCGTCTAATCTCATTTTCCTTTATCCGATAATCCGTTTTTCAAGCCCGTCGCGCCGACGAAATCGTCAATCGATTCAACGAGGCGTATGAGAAATTCAGTTCCCTGTATTTTTTTAAGATCTTCAACGGTTTTCGCGATAAGCGACCTCATTTCATCGGTTACTTTTACAACGCCGTAAACCGACACGGAGGTAAATTTACGTTCGCGCGCGTCTTTGCCGGAAGTTTTTCCCGTCTGTTCGGACGAAAGTAGAACGTCTTTCAGATCGTCGGCAAACTGAAACGCTCTGCCGAAATTATTACCGATACTTTCCGCAATCGGCATAAGTTTATCTTCGCCTTTCAGAAGAGTCGTCATCGCGAAAGGCGCTGTCAGAAGTTTTCCCGTTTTTAATTCGTAAGTTTCAAAGAGCTTGTTTTCGTTCTTATCGGTTGCGTTTTCGCTTTCTTTATCGGAAACCTGTCCGGAAACCATTCCTCTGTACCCCGAACAGTCGGCAAGGTATTTAAGGGCGTTTATTTCATTTTTCGTAGAAACGACGCCGAGAATATGCTCGAAAGCGAAATTCAAGAGAGCGTCGCCCGCCAGAAGCGCGGTCGCCTCTCCGTATTTAACGTGGCAGGTCGGTTTTCCGCGGCGTAGCGAGTCGTTGTCCATCGACGGCAAATCGTCATGAATAAGCGAATAGGTATGAATACATTCCAGCCCGAACGCAAACGGCATAACGACTTTTTTATCAAGCCCGAGCGCGTCGCCGAAGGCAAGGGTGAGAACGGGTCTTATCCTTTTCCCGCCGGCGAAAAAACTGTATTTCATTGCGTCCGCCAAAGCGTTCGGAGTTGATACTCTGCCAAAAACAGTTTCGGAATACTTTAAAAAATCATCTGTAATTTCGGCGTATTTTGCATTATATTCCGCTTTGGTCATTTTAAAATTTTCCTCATGCCCGTAACGTAGGTGTTATATAGCAGCATCGTGATCGTCATCGGCCCGACGCCACCCGGAACGGGAGTTATGTAGGACGCTTTTTTGCTTACGTTGTCAAAATCTACGTCACCGTAAACTTTACCGTCTACTCTGTTTATACCCGCGTCGACAACGACAACGCCGTCCTTAAGCATGTCGGCGGTTATGATATTTTTTTTGCCTACCGCGCAGACAAGAATATCCGCCGTTTTTGTGATGTCGGCGAGATTTTCGGTTTTACTGTGGCAAATCGTAACCGTGCAATCTTTCTTTAAAAGCATAAGCGCGACGGGTTTGCCGACTATGTTGCTCCTGCCGACAACGACCGCATGTTTTCCTTTAAGCGGGATATTATAGTACTCGAGAAGTTTAATTATGCCGTACGGCGTGCAGGAATAAAGCCCGTTATCCGAAAACATGGCAAGACGACCTATATTGCTCTCGCTGAAGCCGTCAACGTCTTTTTCGGGCGGGATAAGTTTAAGAACGCTCTCCTCGTCGATATGGCGCGGTAACGGAAGTTGAACGAGTACGCCGTCGATATTGTCGTCCGCGACTTTTTCTTTAACGATATTCTCAATTTCAACCTGAGAAATCGTTTCGGGAAGAACAACCGTTTCGGAAATTATCCCCGCTTCTTCGCAAGCCTTGCTTTTACCGCGGACATAAATTTGAGATGCGGGATCTTCGCCGGCAATAATCACCGTAAGGGTGAATTTCTTACCGTATTTGTCGTAAGCCTCGGCGATTTTCTGCTTTAAATCTTCTCTTATCGTCTTAGCGACGAGTTTTCCGTCGATTAACTGCATATCACGCCTCCTGTTCTTTTTTAACGGAAGCAAGTATGCCGTTGACGAAATTAAGGCTTTCTTCGGTGGAATATTTTCTGACGAGAGAAAGGGCTTCGTCTATCGAAACGACGGTCGGAATATCGTCAAAATATTTTATTTCCGCAACGGCGATATAAAGCGCGCATTTATCCGTAGAAAAAATACGCTCGAAACTATAGCCCCGCGCGTGTTTGCCGATTATTTCCTCGAGTTCGCTTTTATGTTCTTTTATTGCGGAAAGAAGCGCGTTCGCAAACTCCTCGTCGTCTTTTGAAAGCGACGATTCTTCCATCGTCTCCTTTTCGAATTCATCGTCGTTTTCGTAAAATAAATCTGCGTATAAAATCTTGTAAACCGCTTCTCTCGCGTCTCTTCTCATAAATCCTCTCTTGTATTGATATCATAGCCGACCGGGGATAAAACCAACCGTTGTCCCGCGGCGTGTTTAACTGTCTTGACCGACATAAATCCCGATCGCCGCCGAAAGGCGACAACCGAGATTTTTACGGGAAAATTTTAAATTGTCTGTAAACCGCGCGTCACTATTATGCCGTGGCGTTCTCTTCGGGGAAGATTACGCCGTTCACTTTAACGTCGATAGAGCCGATTTTGTACTTCGACATCGATTCGACGCTGTGCTTTATGTTTCGCTGGATATCGTAAGCGACGTCGGAAATGCCGTAACCGTAATACACGTCCACCGAAACAGCAACGTTGATAAGTCCGTTTGAACAGTCGACCTTAATGCCGTCCGTACTCTTTTTTACGGTTCTTTTCTTATACTGAATGGCAACGCCGGAAACGTCTTCAACGGCAAGCCTGACAATACCTTTTACAATGCCTATATTGTAAATAACTTTACCTTTCTTTTCGGAAACGTTGTTTTTGTAATCTGCCACGATAAACCTCGGTTCGCCTGACGGCGTATAATACTTTTTAAGTATTATAGCACACTTTTTCGCTTTTGAAAAGCATTTTACCGGATTTATTCGGCTTTATCGCGAATTATCACGAAATTGCCTGAATATAAACGTTATCGGGCGAAGCGTTCACTTCGTTTGCGCAGATCGTGTAAATAAGTATCGCGTCATCCTGGTCGAATTCGGCGTCTTTAACGATTATGCTTACGTTATCGGAACTCATCCCTATCGTTACGGCAACTTCTTCATAGCCTTTGGCTTTGATCAGGTTTTCGAGGAGGTTTTCCTGCTCCATTATCTTCGAGATTTTGAGTTTCATTGCAAGCGCTTCGTTCTTAGCTTCCTCGTTTTCGATATCGGAAGTTATCACCTCGTCGATCTGAGTGAGTTGCTTGTTTCTGGAAGTGTTTCTCGTCGCTTTCACTTCGGTGAAGTAACTCGCGGTCGGGGTTGCGTCGTCATTCGCCGAAACGGATTGAGCAAATACGAAGTTAAGCACCGCCGTTGTGATAAGCAAGGCGATCATACAGGACAATACGATGATTTTTTTCTTTTTTGACATGTTTTTTCTCCTTTATTATTTTTTGATTGATTAAAATTTTTTATAAAAACGCCGTGTCGTTCAGAGTTTTTCGACAGCGCGTCTTTTTTCGTTTCATTATTGAGCAATTATCCTGATTTTATCGCAGGAAATATCGAATACGGCGGTGACCGCGTCGAGAACGTTCATTTTGGACGTTACGTCGTTGACGCCCTTAACGACGACGAGAACTCCCGTTATCTCCGGATATTTTTCGCCGATTTGCAACGGTTTACCGCCCGAAAAAACCGTCGACGTGGTAACGGTCGTTTTTCCGTTTTCGGTCACGCTTTTTTCATCCGTCTGATAAACTTTTTCGACCGCGCCCGAAACGGAGACGACTACTCTGACTTTTTTTATCCCGTCGATTCCCGAAATTGCCTTTTCGAGTTTATTCTCGAGCGCGCAGACGTAATATTCGGTTTCGCTTTTCGGTTCGGCGCCGTCGTTTTTGTTAAGAGAAAAGAACGCGACGGCAACGACTACCGCAAACAAAACGGATGCTATAACGTATTCTTTTTTGAATTTACGATTTTTTTCGTTATCCATACACGGTCAATATCTCTCTTTGTAATCCGAGTAAGTTTGCTATGTAATCGGTTATCACGTTAATATTTATATGCTCGGATTCGTCCGACATAACCGGATTGCTCAAATAAATTTCAGTTTTAATCATTTTTTTATCGCATATTTCGACAACGACTTTTTCGCATATCAGATCGTTATCTTTAAGAACTTGCTTGAATGCCGCCGAATAATACTTCCCGAGATTTTGATCCACGAAATCGTTGAACGACGCTATATTGTCCGCCTGCAAAGTTTCGTTTGTTTTTCCCTTTCCGGCGCCGACGTCAAACGAAAGCGTATTAAGCGGTTTTAAAAAGCAAAAAATCATTACAAACGATAAAATCCCCGTCGCCGCGACGGATATTTTGCCTTTCGGCAGGATTATCTGAGCAAGAGAAATCAATATCACGGTTATAAAAATCGATATTATATAACTTTTCATTTTTCAGGAAAATATATATCTCGTGCAACCTATAACCGCAACGAACGTGACTACGTACATAAACGTGACGATTACGAGCGCGGCGATTATAAAATTGATGACCGAAATTCCGCCCGAAATAAACTCACCCGTTCTTCCGTCGGAAAACGGTTCGGTTACGGCGGCGATGAGTTTTAACACAAGCGTTAAAACAATTATTTCGATAATCGGGATAACGGCAACCGAAAAAACGATCAGTACGGCAAGCGCGCCGAAAGCGTTTTTTATGATCGCTGCCGAAGCGATAATCATATTCATTCCGTCACCGACAATATTGCCGACAAGCGGTAAAGTCGTGCCAAGGGCGTATTTTGCGGTCTTGTATCCAAGCCCGTCCAGATAGCCCGAGTTCAACCCGTTCAGTCCGAGAAAAAGCGAAAAGACAACGGTGAAAAGTCCGATTGCCCATTTCATAAAAGCAGATAAAAATCCAAATATATTCTTTAATTTTATCGATTTGTTTATATTTGAAACAATAGACGCGACAAACATAAACACCATTATCGGAAAGAATACGTTTTTGATTAGAACTATAACCGTGTCCGAAACGAATAACGCCGCGGGCGTTACCGTAAGCGAAGAATTTGTCGCGCCGCAGGCAACCGTCAGCGTCATCACGATCGGATAAACCGCCTCGATAAATCCCGACAGTTTGTCAAGCGTAGATTCGGCTTTCGCTATCGTTCCGTAAACCACGCCAGCCACAATACAGATTATTGCGGTAAAAATAGCGTAACCGGCAAGTTCGCCCGCCCCGGACTTGTCCGACGGCGCAAAAAGTTTCAACAGCGATGAAAAAACGATGAGAACAAACAGGGAAACGAATGCGGGCAACTGCTCTCTGAATCCGCTTGTTACCAGCGAAAGCAAATAATCGAAAAGCGTTTCGTAATTTTCGCTTTCGCCGTTTATCATATTTTTGATAAAGTCTTTAAGACTACCGCAACTTGCAAACGGCGGGATAAGATCGGCAAGATATTTTTCGATTTCCGCCGTGTTCAGCCCGTCGTAAATTTTCTCGGCAATGCTTTCAATTTCGTCCGCATTAATCCCGTCGCCGCTCGTTTCATCATTTACGGTTTCCGCTTTCGCGTAAACGTAATTTGTCGAAAAAAACAATATAAAAAGCGGAATTATTAAAATTATTACAAATCTTTTTTTCATAACAGTCCGACCACGGTCCGAATCATTTCGCTTATCAGCGGCATTGCGAGAGTTATCATAATAACCTTCCCCGCGAACTGAATTTTTTCGCCCAGCGCGGCCTGTCCGAAATCGCTCGCAACCCCGCTCGAAAAATCTACCAGATAAGAAATCGCTATTATTTTAAGCGAGAGTTTAAACACCGAGCCGTCCAACCCGCCTTTATCCGACAATTCCGAAAAGAACGCAACAAACTCTTTTACATAAGTCAAAGACAAAATTATAATCAGTAAACCGCTTGCTACTCCGGCGACAACCGCGATTTCGCTGTTGACGGTTTTCAGATAAGCGATGAGAATTACCGATATGATTCCGATCGCCACGATTTTACAGATTTCCATTTCAGTAAAGGTCGAATATGTCTTTTATGGAGGTAAACAATTCGCTTATCATGCTTATGACAAGAGTCAGAGCGATGACAAGCCCCGCCAAAGCAACAAGCGTCGCGATATCGTCATTGCCGGATTTTTTCAGTATCTGACATATCACCGTTATAAGAATTCCTATCGCCGCAAGTTTAAAAATAATCTCTATACCCATAAATTTCTCACAATATCAAAATGAAAAACACTAAACCGAGGCTTAATCCTAACTTTTTGCCCAAACTTTTATATTTACAGTTTTCAACGACACATTTGTCGTATTCCGCTTTAAAAACTCCATCGTAATAATCCAGAAACTTCTCTTCCGCCTCGCCGTCCCTTTTGCCTACCGAAGAAAAATATTCTTTCACGACGTCGCTCTGCTCCTGCGCGAGAAATTCGGAAACAATTCTTTCAGCCGATTCCTCGTTCGGGCGATAAAGCCCGCAAAGCGAAGCGTATTCTTTTTTAGACTGTAATATTCCGGCAACGTTTTCGCGCCGAAAAAAAAGATTTCTCTTCAATTCGGAATTGAAAGACAAGAGCGACGAATAAAAATCGACGCGCTTTTTATACACTCCAGAATAAGCCGAGCCTATTGCCGCGCAAAGTAAAACGGCAAAACCACCGATAAGAACTTTTAACATTTTTCTCCTGCTTCGTTATAAACCGTTATATTCCCGCCATAGAAAAGTTCTATATAAAAATCAAACACTCTTTTTTTTATAATTTCAGTAAATATCGCTTTTTTTAAAAGGTTTTTCAGATTGTCGGAATGAGCGGAAGCAAGAACTTTCACACCCGATGCAGCCGCTTTTTCACACGCGTCGATATCGCTCCCGGTCATAATTTCATCACAAACTATAACCTCGGGCGCAAGCGTTCTCACCCCGCACGAAAAACCGTAATCCTTGTCCGCGTATGTAAGCACGTCTGAATTTTTACCGAGGTAAAATCTGCCGCTTGCCGAGAACTCGTCGCGTTCGTCGATAAAGACAACGTTTTTATTTAACTTATCGGAGTAAATTCTTCCCAGATCTCTCAAAAAAGTCGTTTTACCCTGCCCCGGCGGGGAAATAACGAGGCAACCGACCGCTTTTTGCGCGTAATCACAAAAAAACGGACGCGCTATTCCGTCAACGTCGTTGGGCATACGCACGCAAAGCGAGGTTATCTGCTTTATCGTCGAAACTTCTCCGTTCTTTTTTACGACGTTTCCGCAAATTCCTACCCTTTCCCCTTCCGACGACGTTATGAAACCCTGCCTTATAGATTCTTCCTTTGAATAAAAGGTGTAATCGCATAGTTTCATAATAATGTTTTCGATATCTTCTTCGGAATAAATCCGCGATAATATCTTTCTTTTTCGTTCGCCGTTATAAGAATACAGCACGTTTATCGGTTGCCCTTTTCTTACGCGTAACTCCTCTATCGCTCCTCTCGTTGCGAGAATTTCGATCCTGTCCCGCTCGGGTAAAAACTTCAACATACTTGTCCTATGATATTTATATGCGACGATTGACTTTATAGAACGATTTTTAGGGATTTCATCCGTCATAAAAAAACCGCGAACTAAATCGCGGTTTTTATCTGTTCCCTATGCCGGCCAAGAACAAATTAACAATTGACCTTTTTTATAAATCAGCGTTTGATATACGCTTCGAGTTTATATATTCGTTTCCCCTGCGAAACAAACATTTTTTCATATTCCGTTTCGATGTTTTCGGATAAATCACCCGAATGAAGGTCGAGAGATATGTTTTTTAACGCGAAACCGTTTTCGGAAAGAGATTGCAACGAAAATTCAAAAAACTCTCTGTTGTCGGTTTTTAAGCGTATTTCGCCGTCGAAAGTCAAAAGTTTTTTATAAATTTCGAGATATCTGTAATAAGTCAGACGTCTGTTTCTGTAAGTGTATTTCGGATAAGGACATGAAAAATTAAGATAAATTTTCGAAATCGTTTCCGGTTTCAGATAATAAAGCAGATTTTCCGCGCCGACGTTCATAAATCTTAGATTCGCAAGTTTTTCCGTGTCCGCTTTTTCGCACGCCTCGATTATCACGTTGCTGATTTTCTCCACGGCTATCAGATTCACGTCGGGATATTTTTCGGCGTGTTTAAAGGCAAATCCGCCCTTTCCGCAACCTATTTCAAGCATAACGGGCGCGTTGTTTCCGAAAATTCCGGTCAAATCGATAACGTCGTATCTGTCTTCGGGCGATTTCGCGTAAAAATCCTCGCGTTCGGTTTTCAATAAGTATTTTCCGCAGGCGGCGACGCGCTCGTCCAGATGACTTTTTCTTCTCATTCTCATAACGGAATTATATACTTTACTAACGTAAAATGTCAAGAAAACGCCGACAAAAAAATCCGTAATGACGAACGGAATCCCTATTTAAATTTGTTTTTTGAAAGATTCGATGATTTTATTTTCTATTCTCGATATCTGCACCTGCGACACGCCGAGCGCTTCGGCTATTTCGCTCTGAGTATTATCCCTGTAATACCTCATTATGATTATTTTCTTTTCTCGCGGCGGCAATCTTTCGATCATGCTTTTAAGAAGTATTTTATCGACCATGTCGTCCTCCCTTTCTTCCGAGGGAATTCTGTCGATAAGTTCGGTTTTCTTTTCGCCGTTATTTTCACCCGTCGCATCGTAAAGCGAAACGGGCATTTTCGCGCTGTCAAGGGCTAAAACAACGTCCTCCCTGTCAATGGACAAAGCGGCTGATATTTCGTCCACAGAGGGCGATTCCCCCGTCTTACAACTATATTCTTCGATGTACCGATTGATTTTGGTCGCCTGCGCTTTGATTATCCTCGAAACTTTTATACAGCCGTCGTCGCGAAGAAATCTTTTCACTTCCCCGAGGATCATCGGAACGGCGTAAGTAGAAAAAACAACGCCGAATTTTTCGTCGAAATTTTTAATCGCTTTTAAAAACCCGACGCAACCGAGTTGATAAAGGTCGTCGTAGTCTACGCCTTTGTTTTTAAATCTGCGGATAATACTCTTTATTAAAAGCGAATTGTTTTCAAGCAATATTTCGGCTGCTTTTTTGTCGCCTTTTTTTGCTTTTCGTAAGTAATAAACGGTTTGTTCCGCTTCAAGCATTTCAAACTCCCTTGTCAGGCAACGGAAGAAAGACGTTTCGTCATATCGACGATTGTTCCCGCGTTCTGTTTGGATATCACCTTAACTTCATCCATAAAGGTTTTTATTATGGTGAACCCCATTCCCGAACGTTCGTCGTCGGGTTTTGTGGTGTAAAACGGCTCCAACGCCGCTTCGAGGTCGTCGATTCCCACTCCGCTGTCCGAAATAACGATATGTACGTTTTCGCCGTCGGTTTCGGCAAGCATCGTAACTTCTCCGACGGTGTCGGGATATCCGTGAACGATGGCGTTAGTCACAGCCTCCGAAACTGCGGTTTTTATATCCGTCAGTTCGCCTATTCCGGGATTGAGCGGCAAAAGAAACGAAGCGATAACGTTTCTTGCAAACCCTTCGTTTTCGGATACTGAATCGAATTTTATCAACATTCTATTTTTCATAATTTTCTGCTCCGTTTTAAATTTTAGGCATTATTTCATATAATCCGGATATCTGCAATATCTTGTTTATGCTGACGCTCGGGTTCTGAATGTAAATCGGTATTCCTGCTTTTTTCAGGGTTTTATATCGCCCGAGCAGGACGCCGATTCCCGTGCTGTCCATAAACGAGGTATTCGCAAAATTAAAAACGACGCATTTTATGTTTCCGGACGAGGCGATGGCGTTTTCGATTTCCGATTTCGCCCTGCCGGCCGTATATTCGTCGAGTTCTCCGTTCAGATATATGTAAAGTTTACCTTTCGATTGCGCGTATTTTATTTCCATAGTTCACCTCACGAAAAAAATTGTAACATACCTTAGCGCGAATATTTTGCAAAGAACTGTCGGATAATAGTATTTTTTAGATAATACGGCAATAAAAAAACCGCCCGAAGGCGGTCTTTCCGATTATTTGGTTTTGTTTGATTTGAGGTATTTAACGGGATTCGTTATGCAGGTAATATTCATTATGACGTGAATAAGCAAAAGTATTGCTCCGATAAGCACGCCGCCGATCAACCCGCCGATAAATCCTAAAATCGCACCTCTGTATGGATGATTGGAAGTGTAAGCCGTGTTGCCGTAAACCGAAGTGGTATAACTGTTCGCTCCGTCACGGTAACCCTTTTTTCCTTGTCCGAAGGCTCCTTTAAGCGTTGTTCCCAAAATCGGAACACAGCAGAACCCGCCGCAGATAAGCCAGTTGCCGAAATTCATCTCACGGAAAAAGAACACGAGTCCTATTGTTCCGAAGATTGCCGCGATAACGTACCAGATTATCGTCAACGTGAGTTGTTTCTTGGCGTCGGCGACGCTTTCGATTGGTCTTGTTTTCATTTTTTCTTCTCCTTTGTGGTTATATTTTAACGACTTTTGTCGAAAAGTCCGCGTTTTATTGCAAAGCGACGGCAAAAATAAAGACTAACATTATAACGAACGTCAGAATAAAAAACAGCATTATCGGGAAATTATATCTCATTCTTATCTTTCCGCTGCGCCCGTACGTGTTCATATAGAATTGTTTGTTTCTGTCAAACACGTCGTGTTCGGACATTCGCCAGATGACGATCGCGTTTGCTCCGCCGAATAATACGACCGACAAAATTCCGGTCAGCAGTCCCGCGGTAAAAATCTCTATTATCGAAAGAACGAGAGTTATTCCCGCGCACGCAAAACCGAGGATTTTGAACGCCATGTAAGCCGCGTACGCCCTTTTCGCCCCTTCCGTGACTTTTTGCGAAGCGGGATAATAAAGATAACTGCAACCGTTATGCTTGTTTACGACGCAATAGTATCTCGTACCGTTATAATCAACGTAAATACATACCACGGGTACGAATACAGCCATACATTCGTATCCGTTAACGGTGCACGTTCCGATATGACGCGGCGCGGCGAGTTCGTAAACTCTGTCATCCATTTCGTAGGAAGAATAACAATATTTGTTGCCGTATAACGAATTCGGCAAATCGTCGACGTGCGTCAAGATGAAAAGCCTGTTATCGTTTCTGCCTACAAATTCCCCCATATTGAGAGAATCGAAAAAATTCTTGGTCGTACTTTTATTGAAGGTGTAAGTATCCGTATGCGTCGTGGTCGTCGTAACGTCGCCGTCCGTTTCGACGTCGCTGTATATGTAAGTCGCTTTTATCGTGAGAAGATATACGGGCGCGAATCTGTTATCGAAAGTCACGTCTTTCATCGTCGCCGAAGATACTTTATTATAAAACCCCTGATCGATTCCTCCTATCCCCGCCACGCGGTTCTTGAGAATTTCAAGACATTCCGCATCACTGTAATTTGTTTTTGCCCTCGCGATCTTGTCGCACCAGTCGAACGTGTTGTTTGATTTTTCAACAGCCATTTTTCTCTCCCTCTTTTGAAAATTTCCCGAAAATTCGTAAATTTATAATCATAATATCACATAATGAGATATATGTCAAATAATAATTATCTCGTTTTGAGATTTTATAATAAAAAAAATAATATGTCTATATATTTTGAGATATGAGATTAAAAGAATTACGCGAGGAAAACAAATATACGCAACAATACGTTGCCGAAATACTTAATATCAGACAAAACACATATTCTCAATACGAAACCGAAAAGCGTGAGATTCCCATCCGCGCCCTTATAGTTCTCGCAAAACTATACGACGTTTCAGTTGACTATATACTCGAACTTACCGATTATTGATTTTCAAACCGAAAAACCACCCGCGTTTGCAGGTGGTTTTTCTATAAACATTATATATAAAGAAAACCGCTACGGGATTTTCCGCAACGGCTTAAATCTTTATTTCGTATTATTTCGCGTACTCAACGCAACGCCATTCTCTTATAACGTTAACCTTGATCTGACCGGGATATTCGAGTTCGCTTTCAATCTTCTTCGCGATATCTTTAGCAAGAAACATCGCCTGATTATCGTCGATCTGATCGGGTTTGACCATAACTCTGACTTCTCTGCCCGCCTGAATCGCGAACGCTTTTTCAACGCCTTTAAATTGCGAAGAGATAGTTTCGAGTTGTTCGAGCCTCTTGATATAATTCGTGCTTGTTTCGCGCCTTGCGCCCGGTCTTGCGCCGGAGATTGCGTCTGCCGCCTGAACAAGTACCGCCTCTATGCACTTAGGTTCTACGTCGCCGTGGTGAGCCTGAATACAGTTGATGACGTTTTTGTTTTCTTTGTACTTCTTCGCAAGGTCTACGCCGATCTGAATATGCGTGCCTTCGACCTCGAAGTCGACAGCCTTACCGATATCGTGCAGTAAGCCGCCGCGTTTTGCGAGATTTACGTCAACGCCGAGTTCCGCAGCCATAAGACCGGCAAGATGCGAAACTTCGAGCGAATGCTGTAAAACGTTCTGTCCGTAACTGGTTCTGTATTTAAGTCTGCCGAGCAGTTTGATAAGTTCGGGGTGAATTCCGAAAAGACCGACTTCGAACATAGCCGCTTCGCCGGCTTCTTTGATCTGAACGTCGAGTTCTTTTTTGACTTTTTCGACCGTTTCTTCGATTCTCGCCGGGTGAATTCTTCCGTCGGCGATAAGTTTTTCAAGCGAAATTCTCGCGACTTCTCTTCTCACCGGGTCAAAACCCGAAAGAATTACGACTTCGGGCGTATCGTCGATGATTAATTCTATACCCGTAGCGTTTTCGAGCGCTCTGATGTTTCTTCCCTCTCTTCCGATGATACGAGCTTTCATATCGTCGCTCGGAAGGGGAACGACGGATACGGTGATTTCGGAAGCGTGGTCGGTACAGCATTTCTGAATCGCAAGGCTTATGATATCTTTAGCCTTTTTATCCGCTTCGTCCTTAGCCTCCTGTTCCATACTGCGGACCTGCATCGCAACGTCCTTTCTCGTATCGTCGAGAATGGTTTCGGTGAGTTGCTTTTTAGCCTCTTCTTTGGAAAGACCGGAGATCTCTTCGAGTTTCTGAACGACGCTCTCGTATTGCTGATCTATCTTTTCCTGTTTTGCCTGAATGGAGGCAACCTTTCTGTCGAGGTCTTTTTTCTGTTGTTCGAGTTCTTCCTTCTGCTTTAAAAGACTTGCGTCCCTTTTATTAAGAAGTTCCTCTTTCTGATTAAGTCTTTGTTCCGCTTTTTGTAATTCCGCTTTCTTTTCCCTCGTATCGCGTTCAAAGTCGTTACGAAGTTTAATCTCCTGCTCTTTTGCTTCGAGTATAGCCTCTTTTTTGATTGCCTTACATTCCTGCTCGGCTTCCTCTTTCATTTTCGCTATAACCGCTTCGGCTGTTTCGATTTTGGCTTTTCTGATTTTTTCGGAAATTGCTCTTCCGATAAAAAATCCCGCGACGCCGAATACAACGACGCATGCCGCCACGATGCCTATCCACGGACCGTCTGACAATAAAAGCAGGGAGTGAATGTAGTAGTTCATACACTACCTCCCGTAATTTATTAAGTAAAAACCGAAAATTACCTCATTCTCGGCAATACACTTATTATATTTTAACTTATATTTTTTATAAAGTCAATCTATTTCGGGGATAATAAAGCGCGGCGAGCGATTTTTTTTTAAGAAAAACCGCTCGCCGCGTCGATATTTTGTGTTTTATTTAAGGTCCGCCACAATATTTTCGGGTGTGAAGCCCGCTTTTTCCGTCTGACTTTGCGTTTCGGCATGTTTGACGAATACGTCGGGAAACGCGTAATTTTTTAATTTCGCGTCGATATTATGAGCAACAAAAAATTCCGCTACCGCGCTTCCGAAACCGCCGCTTGAAACGTTTTCTTCGAGCGTGATCACGTTTTTCCCTCCGAGTTTTATCAGAAAATCCTCGTCGAGGGGCTTCACGCTCCGGCAATTTACGATCGTAATTTTTTTATCCGTAATATTTGCCGCCTGTTCCGCTAAACGGAGCGTTCTCGGTCCGACGCATAAAAGCACGTTTTCTTCGATATTTTCGCCGTATTCCCAAAGGTTTTCCGATATCGGCGTATGCGAATCGAAAAGATCGTGCGAGCCGTTCGGGAATCTGATCGCGCAAGGCGACGATAATTTAAGACAATAATCGAAAATATCCTTTAATTCTTCTGCGTCTTTCGGGGCGAAAACTTTCATATTCGGTATCATTCCGAGATAAGACAAATCAAACAACCCCTGATGCGTAACGCCGTCGTTTCCTACGACTCCCGCTCTGTCTACCATAAAGATTACGGGCAGATTCTGTATGCAGACGTCCTGCATTATCTGGTCGTAAGCCCTTTGCAAAAACGTGGAATAAATGCAGACAACCGGTTTTAAACCGCCTTTCGCCTGCCCCGCGGCAAAAGTGACGGCATATTCTTCTGCTATCCCGGCGTCGTAAAATCTCTCGGGAAAAGTCTCGGCAAAAGGTTTCAGACCCGTTCCGTCCTTCATTGCCGCGCAAATCGCGGTTATTTTATCGTCTTTCAGAGCGGCTTCCGTAAGAATTTTACCGACGGCATCCGAAAAAGTACACTCGTTGACTTTAAGGTTTTCGCCCACGCCGTGATAGATCTCCGCGTGATTTTCTGCGTCGGCAAGTCCTTTGCCTTTTACCGTCTTCAGGTGCAGAAGCACTCCCCTGTCGGAGTTTTTTACGTTGTTGAGAATCCGTACAAGTTCGCTCATTTTGTTGCCGTTGAAAATCCCGACGTACTTGAAACCGAGCGAATCGATAACGGAAAGTCCGTTGATACTTCGTTTAATCCACCTTTTGAAGCCTTTCAGTCCTTTTCCGATAAAACAGTTACCTATCGTACGCGAAAAGAAGTCCATAAACCGCCCGTAGGTTTTCTTCGTAGTCACGGACGACATGATTTTGTAAAGCGCGTTGTTGTTTTTGGATATGGACATTCCGTTGTCGTTCAGGATGATTATGAACTTCTTCGGCTTTTTCTCGTTGGTCGTCGCCGCTTCGAGGTTTTCGCCGTTAAAAAGCGAAGCGTCGCCCACGACGTCGATAACGTAATAATCCTCTTTGAGGGTATCTCTCGCCGAGCAATAGCCTAAGCAGGCGGATATGGAATTACCCGCATGTCCTGCCGCGAAAGCGTCGTAAACGCTCTCGGACGGATCGGGAAAGCCGCTTAAACCGTTTTCTCGGCGGATTGTGTCGAATCTGTCGTTTCTGTCGCTTAAAATCTTGTGAGCGTAACACTGATGCCCTACGTCGAAAATCAGTTTATCTTTCGGGAAGTCGAAACAATAGTACAATGCAACGATTATTTCGGCAACGCCGAGGTTGGAAGCAAGATGCCCGCCGTTTTTGTTGACTACTCCGATAATACGTTCTCTGATTTCGTCCGCAAGCGTCCGAAGTTCCTTTATATTCAGTTTTTTTACGTCTGCAGGCGTTTTAACGTTATCGAGCAACATAAACGGTTTTCAATTCTACTTTAATACTTCTTTTCGGAATAAATTTCTATTATTTTTAAAATCACTTCGGTCATTTTGCCGAGAGCGTGGGAAGGAATGAATTCCTTTCTGCCATGGAAGTTAAGCCCGCCCGTGGAAAGATTCGGACAAGGCAAACCCTCGAACGAGAGCCTTGCTCCGTCCGTTCCGCCTCTTATCGGAATGATTTCAGGCTCGATTCCGCATTCTTTCATAGCCTTTTCCGCATTTTCGATAAGGTGGTAATTCTTCCTGATGATTTCGGACATATTGTAATAACTGTCCTTTATATCCGCAACGAAAACGCCCTCGCCGTATTTCGCGTTCAGAAAATCGACGACGGAAGCGAAAAACGTCTTTTTATCCCCGAATTTTTCCATATCGTGATCGCGGATTATGTACTTTGCGGTAAGTTTTTCAACCCCGCCCGAAACCTCGTCCGCCATATAAAATCCCTCGTAGCCTTCGGTGTTGACGGGACGCATATTCTCCGGAAGCATCGAATGGAACTCCGCGAAAAGATCTATCGCGTTTTTCATTTTGTTTTTCGCGCTGCCGGGATGAATACTCGTTCCGTTTATCGTAAGAATCGCGGAAGCGGCGTTAAAGTTTTCGTATTCGATTTCGCCGAGTTCGCCGCCGTCTACCGTAAAACCGAAGTCTGCGCCGAAGCCTTTCACGTCGAATAAATCCGTTCCTCTGCCGATTTCCTCGTCCGGCGTGAAGCCTATGAGAATTTTACCGTGCGGAATGGTCTTGTCGTTGAGAAGAATTTCAGCCGCGGTCATTATTTCCGCCACGCCCGCTTTATCGTCCGCGCCGAGAAGGGTTTTTCCGTCCGTCACGATGAGTTCTTCGCCCTTATAATTCAGAAGTTCGGGCGTTTCTTTTACGGATATAACCGTTCCGTTTTCGAGAACGACGTCGTTTCCGTCGCAAACAATCTCTTTCGGATTGACATCCTTGCCGCTTACGGCGGGCGAAGTGTCGACGTGCGAAATAAAACAAAGGTTATTCAGCCCCTCTTTCGTAGCGGGAATAACCGCCGTAACGTAACCGTTTTCATCCTGTTTGACAACCGCGCCCATAGCGGCGAGTTCGTCGCGCAGAACTTTTAAAAGTACGGTTTGTCCCGGCGTACTCGGGCAAGACGGAGAATTCTCGTCCGACGTCGTTTCGTATCTGACATATTTCAAAAATCTTTCTTTTGCATTCATATCGCTCTTTTATCCTTCGGAGTAAATATTTCCCTCGTCGAACACACTCTGTCTATAAGAATAAGTATCCACGCTTCCTTACATCTCGGCAGATGCAAGAGATTAAGGGGAAACATATGACTTTCTATAATGTTTTTCTCTTTCGGCGTAAGTCCGTAATCCTTTTCGGCGTTCTTTGCGGCGATCAGCGCGTGTTTGAACCCGTGAAACGTGAATTTGGGCGTTTTGTGCCAGTCGTAAAGATAGTAATCGTGAAGAAGAGCCGCTTTGACAAGCGCTTTCAGATCACAATCAACGTTGTTCGTTATCGCGTATTTATAACATTCTCTTGCAACGCTCACGCTGTGATCGAACGTGGAAACGTCCGAATGAGCGAGATGTTCTTTCATCGACAGATAGTTGTCGGTAAAGCATATTTCGTTGAAAAGTTCGTCGAATACTTTATAATCTATTTCTTCATACTCTTTCTTTTTCATTTTATAAACGCCGCGAACGCCTCGTAAGTGCTGTAAAGGTCGCCCTTGGAAATTACTTCGTACGGAGCGTGCATAGAAATTACGGGGACGCCGATATCAATCGTATCGATATTGAGTTTCGCGATAAACTTCGCGACGGTACCGCCACCGCCCGCGTCGACTTTTCCGAGTTCCGCGGTCTGCCAGACGATTTTGTTGTCGTCAAAGATTTTTCTCACTCTTCCACAAAGTTCCGCGCTCGCGTCGCTCGATCCGCTTTTTCCGCCCGAACCCGTGAATTTACAAATCGACGTTCCGTAAGAAACAAGACTTGCGTTCTTCTTTTCGTAAACCCCCGCGAAATTCGGGTCGTAGCCGGCGGTTACGTCCGCCGAAAGGCAAACGCTGTTTGCGCGAACGAGAGCCGAAGGTTTATTTTGCGACGCTGCGATGATGTCGATAATATCCTCGTAAACCTTGCACTGCATACCGGTGTTACCCTCGCTTCCGATTTCCTCTTTGTCGGCAAGAACGACGAGTACGGTGTGTTCGTCGTCTTTTTCGTTCAGAAGGGCCGTAAGAGCGGGATAAGAGCAAACTCTGTCGTCATGCCCGTATGCTCCGATAAGGGCTCTGTCAAAGCCTATATCGCGGGCGTTGAATGAGGGAACAACGCAGAGTTCCGCGCTGAGAAAATCGCTTTCACACATACCGAAATCATCGTGAAGGTGTTTTAAAACGGTAAGTTTAACGGCGTCTTTTACGTCATCGTCCTTAAACGGAAGTCCGCCGACGAGAACGTTCAGCGTTTCGCCGTCGATTGCCTGCGAAAGATTTTTGGCATACTGCTCTCTCGAAAGGTGCGGAAGAAGATCGTTTACGTAAAACACGGGATCGTCAGCCCCTTCTCCGATTGCAACGTCGATGATTTTGCCGTTTTTCAAAGCAACCGTTCCGTGAAGAGCGAGAGGAATTGCCGTCCATTGATATTTTTTGATTCCGCCGTAATAATGCGTTTTAAGAAAAGCCATCGACGAATCTTCGTAAAGGGGATTCTGTTTGATATCGAGCCTCGGCGAATCGATATGCGAAGCAAGAATTCTTATTCCGTCCTTTCCGACGTCGGCGGTACCGATTTTGAAAACGGCAAGACTCTTGCCTCTGTTGTTGTAATAATATCTGCCGCCGGCTTTGAGTTCGTCGCCGAAGCGATATTCCTTATATCCTTTTTCCTCGCAAAGAGCGATCGACGTTTTGACGGCCTCTCTTTCGGTTTTGGAAAGGTTTATGTATTTTTTATAATCCTCGGCATAATCGAACGCCGCTTTGATTTTTTCATCGCTCGAAACGACGAAGAAATTCTCTTTTTTGTAGGAAAGGTCCTTTTCGAGTTTTTGCCCTTCGGTTTTTTTCTTTTCCATTGTTTGATCTCCTTCCGCAAGCATACGCGTGTTATTTTTATTTAGTATACCATATAAATATGATAAAATAACGAATTAAAAGTATATTTTTGTCGTTTTCCGAAAAAAATTTTGTATTTTACGAATTTATTTCCCGTTTATATCCCGCCCGGCATCATATTTCAGGCTCGTTTTTTCCTTAAGGAATTTTTTTATCATTTTCTTTTCCCTGTCGAGCGGAATAAGCAAAGTGTCGATATAACCGAATTCGTTATCGAGCAAACTGAATAGCCTTTGATAAGTTTCATATAAAGGCGAATTATCGCTGTTTTTCGTATAAAACCCTAAAACGGTTATTTTATTACCATTTTTGGAAATGTAATCACTGATAAAAATTTTGACGATATTTTCATCTTTCGCCGAAAATTCAACGATTGATTCAATGGACTTTTCTCCTATGCTCGTAGCGATAAATTCTTTATCGAATTTGAAATTAAATCTGTTTTTCGACGAATAAAGATTTTGCAACTTTTCGTTTTTTACTTTTATAAATTCGTAATATTTTCTTCTTTTACCGCTATTGATAATATATGTATCGATTATCGATAAAGCGCGTTCGGTGTAATTTTCGTTTTCGGTTGCCCGCATAAGCAAATCGATTCCCGAATCATCTTTTATCGTTAAAAGCGTGACGCCTTTTTCAAAAAGCAACTCCGAAATATCTTTACCATTTTCGGATAATTGATTATATATTTTGATAGCGTTATCGAAATCGCCTGCAATTTTATAACATTCGGCAATATTTAGCAACTCGCGTCTTTCGACAAATTCTTCACGATTGTTTTCATAGCGGGCAATCCGGTTCAGAACATTCTCATAACTTTCTTTTCTGGCCCTGTACTCTTCCTTGATACACTGATAATTAATAGCGTTGATAGCCGACACGATTCTATGATATTCGTCGTCGTAATTTTTATCGAAATTCAACTCTACTCTTTCCGAATCGACGTTCAGATCGGATAATTTCTCCGCAAAAGTCCGTTCAACGGGTATTTCGGGCGAAAATCTTTGCTCGATTTCGCGTTCCCACTCCGCGCCGAAAAGCCCGTAATAAATGAAAAACTTGTCGAGAATAAAATCGCCGTACGCCCCGGCATTCAACTCCGAAGAAAACAATTCCTTATTAATATTGCATCTTTCGTCGTTTACAAAACAATCGTACATAAGCAATTTTTTGAATGCGTGAGCGTAAGGAACGGAATACGGTGTTTCCGCAATCATTTTATCGGTCAAAGAAGATAATTCCCTCTCAAACAAAACTTTATCGAAAGCGAACGCACCCTCGAGCAACCTCAAAAAATCAAAAGTTTTGCCCGATAAAAACGTCCGCGCCGCGATTCGTTTGTATTTTTCGATATACATATCGTATCGAAGCAAATTTTTCATTCTCTTGTCCGATTCGAAAGCGATTTCACGATAAATCGCGGATTTCAGTTCCTCGTCGGACATAAGTTGATATGCCGATATGCCGATACGAAGTTCATTTAAGCCGTTCTTACACCTGAAAGCAATCTTGGTATCGCACGCGACAAAAGAAACGAACTTTTTGATACCGAACGCTCTATATACGCAATCAATAAGCGAATACAATTCGGAATGGTCGTTGCCGTCGATTACTATTTCGGGATAAAAACTTTCATCTTCAACCAGAAAAAATTTAATTCCGAAAAACATCACGTCGGCAGTTAAAACCACAACCGCTATCGTAATCGGTCTGACAAACATCAACAGAGATGCAACGAAAAACGCGGCAACTATCACAAACTGCAGAAAAAACAGATAAAGAACGGTAATTCCGCGTTTTAAAAGTACTTTTTTAAAAAACTTTTCTTTGTTTCGTCCGGCAAAATCGCTTCTCTTTTTAAGCCCCTTGTTGATTTTTTCAACGTCATCGCTTTCTTTTTTCATTTGCCGGATAGCAAATGCCGGCTTCACGCCGAACGCGGCGATAAGGATTAGAACCGACAGCGCGGCGAGCAGAATCCCGAAATTATCGAGTTGTTCGCATTGCGCAAAATAAATTTTGCCCGCAAATGCCAGAAGCAGCGAAATTCCTGCGACGAACAAAAAAGCGAGCATTGAAGAAATTATATTCTTTTTCATGATCCTCTGAGATTATTTATAGCAACTCCGGCATCTGCCGCTCCGAAAACCGCGCTCCCCGCAACGAGAACGTCACACCCCGCCTTTATGGCAAGTTCAGAAGTTTCGTTGTTTATTCCGCCGTCTATTTCAAGAAGACAGTCAAGATTTTTTTCGTCGATAATCGCTCGGATTTTTCTGCATTTATCCAAAACTTCGGGAATAAACGACTGTCCGCCGAATCCCGGGAATACGCTCATCACGAGAACCATATCGCATAACGGAATTTCCGTTTCGACTTTTTCAACCGGCGTGTCCGGGTTGATCACCAACCCGCATTTAACGCCGCATTGTCTGATAAGTTTCAGCACATCCGCAAGATTTTCCTTGCATGCTTCATAGTGTACGGTTATGTAATCCGCGCCCGCCTCGGCAAATTTCTTCACGTACTTTTCGGGCGAAACGATCATCAGATGACAATCGAGCGGTTTTCCGTCCGCTCTTTTTTTGAGGTCGCGTACCATTTTGATTCCGAACGTAATATTTGGAACGAACACGCCGTCCATAACGTCAAGATGAATGACGTCAGCGCCGGCTTTTATAACTCTTTCAAGTTCGTCGCCCATAGCCGAAAAATCGGCGGATAACATCGACGGGGCTATTTTAACGTTTTTTGCCATTTTTCAATTCCTTATATATATCGGTATATCTCGTATACCTTTCTTTGTTTATTTTTCCGCTCGAAACAGCGTTTTTTATCGCGCAATCGGGTTCGTTCGTATGTCTGCAATCGGAAAATCTGCATTCTCCGAGATAAGGCAGAAATTCGGGATAAGAATGAGGCAGTTCGTCCTCGCCGAGCGCAATATCGATAGCCGAAAATCCCGGCGTATCCATAATTTCGACTCCGTTTTTTTCGATTATTTCCGAAACCGTTGTAGTTTGTTTGCCGCGCTCCGTTTTTTTGCTCAACTCGCCAACCTGTCTGTTTTCGCCCGAAACGCAATTCAAAATCGACGTTTTCCCGACGGCAGACTGCCCCGAAAAAACAATGAGTTTACCGGCAAAAGCCGAAAACAGTTCGTCGATTCCTTCGCCTGTTTTTGCCGAAACCTTATAAATTCCGGAAACCGCGCCCGAATAATTTTCATCGATTCTCTTCGCGTTTTCGGCTTCGAGGTCGAGTTTATTGACGATAATCACGACGTCAATCGAATTAATCGTACAGATTCCGATAAGTTTATCGATAAGATAAAAATCCGGTTCGGGCGGCCTGCCGACGACTATCGCGACGATATCGACGTTTGCGACATTGGGGCGTTTCAATTTGTTTTTTCGCGGTAAAACGTCGATAATAACGCCGTTTTCCGTCGTTACGAAATCACCCGTCGAAATGCCGTCCGATTTAATTTTCAACGCGCCTTTCGCCGAGCAAATCTCCGTTCCTGCGTCCGATTTGACGAAATACTTACCGGAATGAATTTTTATTACTCTTCCTTTAATCAGAATATCGTTCCTCCCCTAAATACTTCCGTCTGAGTTGTCCGCACGCGCCGTCGATATCGACGCCCATCTGCCGTCTGACCGTAGCGGATAATCCGCCCTTTTCAAGTAAACCGAGAAATCTGTAAGCGTCTTTATCCGAAGTCGCTTCGAGATTTTTCTCCTTTACTTCGTTCAGCCTGATAAGATTAACGTGACAATGTCTGCCTTTTAAAAGCCTGATGAGTTCGTCGGCGCATTCTTTTCCGTCGTTCTGCCCCTTTACGAGCGAATATTCGAATATATACCTTCTGCCTGTTTTTTTGAAATACGCGGCGCACGCGTCGAGTATTTCGCTCACCTTGTATTTTTTCGCTATCGGCATAAGTTCTTTTCTCTTTTCATCGAATGGGTTATGCAAAGACACGGTGAGATTGACGTCCAAACCTTCATCGGCGAGTTTATAAATCTGCGGAACAAGCCCGCACGTGGAAAGACTGACATTCCTCGGACTTACGTTCAGACCGTTTTCATCCGCAAGCAGCCGTATAAATTTGACCGTGTTATCGTAATTATCGAGCGGTTCGCCGCTTCCCATCAGAACGACGTTAGTCACACTTCTCTTGTCCGCTGTTCCGCCGAGAAATTTGTTTACGGCGATTATTTCGGAATAAATCTCTCCGGCAGTCAGATTCCTGACCAATCCGCCTATACCGGACGCACAGAACGCGCAACCCATTCTGCAACCGACCTGCGTGGAAACGCATTGCGTATTGCCGTATTTATATCGCATAACGACACCCTCGATAACGTTTCCGTCGCTGAGCCTGAAAAGCAGTTTTTTCGTGCCGTCAATCTCCGAGGTTTTGACCTCGATTATTTCGACTGCGCTATCTGCGTAAGTTTCGAGAAGTTTTTCGCGGAAAGACTTCGATATGTCGGATATTTCCAATATTTTTTTGCCCTGAGCAAGCCCTTTGAACAACTGAATCGCTCTGTATGGTTTCTCGCCGTAGGAAAGAACGAGTTCTTTAAGTTCGTTCACGCTCAGGTCTTGTAATATTTTCATTTTTAACCTATTTTTCGGATTTTTTGAACTTGCAGAAGTAAAAGCCCGCGCCGAATGACAAATCGGGCAAAAAAGATACGCCGGCTTTCATTTTCAGGTGATTAAGTTTCGGCTCTGTTTCACACTCGGCGAAATCGGCGTGTTTCCGTAGAAATTCCAGACAAACGCTCTCGTTTTCGCTTTTGAAAACGGAACATGTGGAATAGTAAAGATAGCCGCCTCTTTTGACGTAACGCGAACAGGTTTCGAGGATTTTCAACTGAGTTTCGGATATTTTTTCGACGTCCCCTTCCGTTCTTCTCAGTTTAATGTCGGGATTGTCTTTTATGACGCCGTATCCGCTGCACGGGACGTCGCATAAAACGGCGTCGAACTTTTCGGAATATTCCTCGTCATATATCGACGAATCCTTGCAGACGGCCGTAATATTGGTCTTATTCATTCGGCGGGCGTAATCTTTTATCAATTCAACCCTGTGTTCGTGCAGTTCAAACGAAGTGACCGTATCGAATTTATCGGCAAGGTTTACGCTCTTCCCGCCCGGCGCCGCGCACGCGTCGAGCAATGCGTTTCCGTTTCCGACCATATCGCAAATCGCAACGCTTCCTATAGATTGAAACGTGTAAATACCTTTATCGAAATCCGAATCCCTTTTAAACCCGTTAACGAAAAAAGTGTTGAAAAACGGCGTCTTTTCATATATCCAACGTTTGTCTTCGAGATATTCTTCGCCGTTTACCGACGAATTGAATCTGACGGTCGTCATCTCGGAATCCGCGCCCATAATCTTTTCCGCGGTTTCCTTTCCGTAATCGGAGCAAAGCCTTTTTACGGCGAAAATCGGATAGGAATATTTAACGGAAAGTCTTTGCGTTTCATCGGCGGGTTCTGCCATCTTGTAAGAAGCGTATTTCCTTAAAAAAGCGTTCACAAAGCCGGACGTGCCGCCTTTACCAAGTTTTTTTATGAGTTCCACCGCCGCGTCCACAACCGCGTAAGGCGCGGTTTTGAGATATTTTATCGAATACATTGCGATTTTCAGAATTATACGAACCGCCTGCTTCGGTCGTTTGTCGCACAATTTTGAAAAAACGTATTCGAACTCAATGTCCCTGTCAAGAACGCCGTAACAAATTTTCGTCGTATGCGCCCTGTTCTTCTCCTCGATAAAAACGTCCGACATTGCCTGTTTTAAAAAAGCGCCGTCTGAATACACAAGAAAAAGAACACGGTAACTATCGTAAAAAACGTTAATCATCTTTTTTTGTTTTCGTCAGCGTCTGCGTTATTGTTTCCGGCAGAAAAAACATCTCCGGCAAGGATTTTCCTTCCGTTGAGAAAATCTCTCGCGGCAAGTCTTTTCCCGCCTTCTTCCTGAAGTTCAAGAATTTCAACCGCCGAAGAGCCGCAAGACACGATAAGTCTTTTATCCGCAAAAATCACTTCGCCGACTTTTGTTTTTTTGTTTCCGTCGGAAAAATCGTCCGTTTGTTTTGCCCTGTAAAACTTATATTTTTTGCCTTTGCAGAAAGAATACGCAAGCGGATACATTCCGTTGATAAAATTCGCCGTTTCTTTGCCGGAACCCCTGAAATCGACTACGGTGTTCTCTTTTTTTATGGTCCTGACAACGTTGGCAAGGCTGTCGTCCTGCTTTGTATACGACGCCTCGCCGTTTTCAATCGACGAAAGAACTTCGTTTATATGCTCCGCGCCGATATCGGAAAGCCTTTCGGCAAGTTCGGCTGAGGTTTCACATTCCTTGATTTCCGTTTTGTAAGCGCAGATAATATCGCCCGTATCAAGCCCCTCTTCGGTTTTCATAAACGTAACGCCCGTTTCCGTTTCGCCGCAGACGATAGCGTACTGAATGGGCGCGGCGCCGCGATATTTGGGCAACAGCGAAGCGTGAATATTGATTACGCCGAATTTACAGACGTCGAGAATGTCCTTTGTAAGAATCTGTCCGTATGCGCAGGTAACCATAATATCCGCGTTGAATTTTTTCAATTCTTCCGCCCCGCCGTTACGGATTTTTTCATATTGCAGAACGGGGATTCCGTATTTTTCCGCAACGACCTTGGTAGGCGGCGGCGTTATTATCGCTTTTCTTCCGACGGGTCTGTCCGGCTGACATACAACCGCGACTACTTCGTGTATACCCGATTTTATTACGCTTTCGAGCGGTTTTACGGCAAATTCGGGCGTGCCGAGATAAATTACCTTCATTTTACGCGTCATCCCTTAAATTATTCGCTTTATCTACGTACAGAATACCGTCAAGATGATCGTTTTCGTGGCAAATGGCGCGAGCGGTAAATTCGCGCGCGACGAGTTTGAATTTTTTTCCGAATCTGTCGAACGCCTCAACGGTAACTTTGTTCGGACGCTTTACGTCGCCCCACTTTCCTTTAACCGAAAGACAACCCTCCACGCCGTACTGCGAACCCGATACGCCGAGAATTCTCGGGTTGATAAATTCAAAATAACCGTCGTCGGTCTGCACGATAAAAACCCTGATGTTCTTTCCGACCTGCGGCGCGGCAAGCCCCGCGCCTTGAGCGAACTCGAGCGTTTCTTTCATATCGTCGAGCAATTTTATCAGGTTAAGATCGATATTTTCAACCTTTTCGCATTTCTGTCTTAAAATCGGGTCGCCTATCTGTAAAATTTCAAGTTTAGCCATATTCATTCTCCGAAAATATTTAACGCGGCTGAACGGTTAAACGGTTTTTAAACCGCGCATATGAATTTTTTAATATAAATTAGACGGATTTTCCTCAACGTAGCACAACGCCGATGAAGATTTAGATTCCTCCGCCGCGGCGTAAATTTCGTCTTTAACCTTTTCATAATCGCCTGTAAGACGCATCAAAAGTTGATATCTGAATTTGTTTTTTATGCGTTTCACAGGGCTTTTCATCTTATTGAAAAAAAGAAAATTATCCCTGTTTTCATCGTAAATTTTTGAAGTTTTTACGTAAAGCGTTTTTAAGGTTTCGAGCGCAATTTCGTCCGATTCCGATTCAACCATAACGCGGACGATCAACGCATACGGCGGGAAACCCGTCACCTTTCTTATCTCTTTTTCTCTCTCGAAAAAACTTATGTAATTATACTCTATCGCCGAGCGAAGAACGTCGTTATCCGGATTGTACGTCTGTAAAACGACTTTCCCCTTTTTGTTCGCCCTGCCGCTTCTGCCCGCAACCTGAGTTATGAGTTGGAACGTCCTTTCTCCGCTTCTGTAATCGGAAAAATATAAACTCATATCCGCGTCCAGAATACCGACAAGCGTTACGTCGGGGAAATCATGCCCCTTGGCAACCATTTGCGTGCCGACGAGAAAATCAGCCTTCCTATCCGAAAATTCTTTTAAAATCTTGAAATGCCCGTCTTTATTCTGAGTCGTATCGTTATCCATTCTCAGAATTTTTGCCGACGGAAATAACGATTGAAGTTCGGAAACTATTTTCTGCGTACCCGCGCCGCTGTAACTGAGATTTACCGAACCGCACTCGGGGCAGGCGGACAACATATTATACGCCGCGCCGCAATAATGGCATTTCAATATGCCGTAATCTTTGTGATAATTTAAGGAAATATCGCAGTTTTTGCATTTTGCCACATAACCGCAGTCACGGCAGATAACTTGCCTTGAATACCCCCTGCGATTATAAAAAACAATTGCCTGCTCGCCTTTTGCGAGACATTCTCTCAGCCCTTCCCTGAGGTCTGCGGAAAAGATGCTCGCGTTTCCTCTTCTGACCTCTTTGCGCATATCGGCAACGATAAATTCGGGCAGCTGTTTGCCGTTTATTCTTTTTTTCATTTCGGCGAGTTCATACTCGCCCGAAATCGCTTTATCGTAACTTTCAATCGATGGCGTCGCGCTGCCGAGAACGACTTTTGCCCCGGAAATCAAAGCGCGTTTTATCGCGACTTCTACGGTCTTATATCTCGGGCTTGTTTCGGCGTCGTAACTCGAATCGTGTTCTTCGTCGACGATAATCAACCCCACGTTTTCAAGCGGAGCAAATATCGCGCTCCTCGCCCCTATCGCAATTTTTGCTTCTCCCGTTTTGAGTTTAAGCCATTCGTCATACCTTTCCCCTGCGGATAATCCGCTGTGAAGAATAGACACGCTTCCTTCAAACCGCGCTCTGAGTTGCCCGAGCATTTGCGGAGTGAGCGCGATTTCGGGAACAAGCATTATCGCCGTTCTTCCGTTTTTAAGACATTCGTTGATAAGACGAAGGTAAACTTCGGTTTTGCCGCTACCCGTTACGCCGAATAAAAGCGTAACGACTTTATTAGTCGTTTCAACCGTTCCGATCGCTTTTTTCTGTTCGTCTGACAAGGTTACGTTTTTTGAGAAAGCGTCAAGTTCTTTGTATGGCGTTCTCCCCGCCTTTTCCTGCGATTCGACGAAAAAACCTTTTTGCACGAGCGATCTGATTGCCGACGCGCCGAATTTATCCGTCATCGTCGCTCTTAACGCTCTCTTTTCGTCAAAAAGAAACTTTATAGCGTTTTCCTGCGCGGTCGAGCCTTTTCTGAGCGACGAGAGCATTTCACTTTCAGTTATTCCGTCCGCAACGGATAAAGTCAGAACCGTTTTTTCTTTAACCCGTCCGCCGCGAAGTTCTGCGGGAATAAACAATCTCAAAGCGGCGGCAAAAGGGACGTGATAAGTCTGTTTTATATATTTCGCCAATGCAAGACAATCCTCGTTTATCGCGGGGAAATCGTCGAGAACCCGTAAAACGCTTTTGATTTTACCGGGCGGAACGTCGGAGTTTTCCTTTAGCCGTATCACGAAACCTTCCTTGTTCTGCCGCCCGAAAGGCACTTCGACTCTGCACCCGACCTTGACGTTTTCAAAAGAAAAAGCGTAGTCGAAAACTCTGTCGGTTTCACTGTGCGCAACGTCGACTATTACTTCGGCAAACATATTTCCTCCTTGAAAACGTAAAAATTTAATCCTGTCGCTAATAATGCAAGCCTCGGTTCAGACGCGTGCCGACGGACATTTGATTTACAGAAAAATATAACGGAACAACTCGCTTGTCACGAGCCGTTCCGTCGGGTTTTTAATATTTGGATACGGTTACCTTATCTTCGTAAATTTCCTCGGCAGCCTCGGAAAGGGGCTTTTCTTTGCTCGGAAGTTCCGTTAAACCCTGATTGTGAGCATGGTCGATAAGTTGCCTTGCTCTCTTGCTTGCCACAACGCAAAGCGCATATTTTGAACCTGTTTTTTCAGCCAATTCGTCTATCGGCGGATAATTAATCATAAAACCACTCCTTTGATTTATTCGATATTTTGTACTTGTTCTCTGATTTTTTCGATTTCGTTTTTCAGAGCAAGCGCGAATTTCGTTATTTCTATATCGTTCGACTTAGAGCAAACGGTGTTAGCCTCGCGGTTGAATTCCTGCATAAGAAAATCAAGTTTTTTACCCACGTCCACATTCTCGCGGCAAACCGCGCGAAGTTGAGAAATATGGCTTTTAAGCCTCGTTATTTCCTCATCGATGTTCGTTCTGTCCGCAAACAAAGCAACTTCCTGAAGCAGGCGCGATTCGTCGTAATCGGCAGAACCGAGAATCTCCGTCATACGCTCTTTGATTTTCTGCGAATATTCTTCCTTGATTTTCGGCGCGCGGGCGGAGATTTCGCCGACGAGCCTTTCGACTTCGTCACCTCTCGCAAGAATGTCCTTTTTGAGTTTTTCGCCCTCGATTTCACGCATTTTTACGAGTTCGTCCAAGGCAAACCCGAGCGTTCTCTTCAAAATGTCGCCGATTTTTTCGGCGTTATCGTCCGAAACTTCTTCCGAAACGCAATCGGGATTGCGAAGAAGCGACGTCACCGTGAAATCGTTTTCCACACCGAACTTTTCGCAAAGCGTTTTCGACGCAAGAACGTACTGCCTGCACAACGCTTCATCGATAACGATTTTTTTAGAACCTTCGCTCGTGTCGGAAAAAGTTATGAAGAGTTCCGCTCTGCCGCGGCTGATGCGCGACTGAACAGTCTTTCTTATCGAATCGTCGAGAGCGACGAAAGCGCGCGGATATTTCGGAATGATATCCAGAAATCTGTTGTTTACGGTTTTGATTTCAACGGTAAGCGAAATTCCGTTTTCAACGTATTCGGCTTTGCCGTAACCGGTCATACTCTGCATAAAACACCAACCAAGACAAACGTTTTTACTTTATACTGATATATAATAACACATTTTTTAAAAAATATCAAGTATATATTATGTTTTTAAACTCATCTTCGTCAATAATTTTTATTCCGAGTTGTTTCGCTTTGTCGAGTTTGCTTCCGGCGGACTCACCCGCGATAACCAGCGTCGTCGTTTTCGTAACCGAACTCTGTGTTTCTCCGCCCTCGGATTCGATTATCTTCTGCGCTTCGCTTCTCGTAAAATCGGCAAGCGAACCTGTGAGAACGACCTTTTCGCCTTTGAATTTGCCCTCGGATTTAACCTCGTCGGTGAAAGGCGACACGCCGCAATCGAAAAGTTCGTTTATTTCCGCAACGTTGCCCTCGTCGGCAAAATAATCGGAAATGTCTTTCGCCATGATTATCCCCACGTCCGGAATTTCACGCAGTTTTTCCTCTTCGGCGTTCGCGAGATCTTTTACGTTTCCGAAAATCCGCGCAAGATCCTTAGCCGTCTTTTTGCCGACGCCTTCGATGCCGAGCGCAAAAATGAAGTTCGCGAGCGGAACTCTTTTACTCTTCTCTATAGCCGAAATAAGATTTTCGGCTTTTCTTTCCTTGAAGCCCTCGAGGTCGACGAGTTTTTCGGCGGTGAGTTTGTATAAATCCGAAAACTTGTCGATTTGAAGATCATCGAAAAGTTGCCCTGCCGTTTTTTCGGAAAATCCGTCTATGTTCATTCCTTCTTTCGAGGCGAAATTGGATAATCTCGCGACAACGCGCGGACGGCAATCTCTGTTCGGGCAGAACAGGTTCGCACCCTCTTCAACGAGCGACGCTCCGCAATACGGACATTCCGTCGGCTTTTCGATTTCTTGACCTTCGTTGAAATTTCCGACCGCGCCGAGGATTTCGGGAATAACCTCGTTCGACCTTCTTATGAGAACCGCAGAACCTATCCTGACTTTTTTACGTAAAATATCGCCGTAATTATTAAGCGTTGCTTTTCTTACGGTCGCGCCGCCTATATCGACGGGAGCGACTATGCCGAGCGGCGTGAGTTTTCCCGTTCTTCCGACCTGCCACACGATTTTTTTCAGCGTGGTTTCGACCTCTTCCGCTTCGAATTTATACGCCATCGCCCATCTCGGGAATTTATCGGTGTAACCGAGTTTTTCTCGCAACGCGACCTGATTTACCTTAATTACCGCTCCGTCGGTTAAAACGTCTATATTTTTTCTGCCCGTTTCTATTTCTGCAACAGCCGCTTTCACTTCGTCGAGATTTTTACAGATTCTCAAAAAATCAAACACTTTAAATCCGTTTCTCTTCAGAAAATCGAAAATTTCAACCTGCGATGAAAACTCGCCGTCGCTCATATAATTCACGTTGTAAAAAATAATTTCGGGGTGACGTTTTTCGGTAATTTTCGGATCAAGGTTACGTATTGCGCCTGCCGCGGCGTTTCTCGCGTTTTTAAGTTGCTCCGTTGCCGTCCGATTGTACTCTTCAAGCACGGAAAGCCTTATAACGGCTTCGCCCTGCACTTCCACAACCCCGCCGCAATCGATTCTGAGCGGAAACGTTTTTATCGTTAAAGCCTGAGCCGTTACGTCCTCGCCGATTATTCCGTTACCTCTTGTCGTCGCCCTCGTGAAAACTCCGTTTTCATAGGTAAGGCACATCGTAAGCCCGTCGAATTTATATTCGACCGTATAAACCGGCTCGCCAACCTTTTTCACCCTCTCGTCGAAAGCCGCAAGTTCTTCGGGCGAAACAGACTTATCGAGCGAATACAATCTCTTGATATGTTCATGCTTTTTGAACGCGCTTACAGGCTCGCCGCCAACCCTTCTCGTAGGAGAATCGACGAGGACCTGACCGGTTTTTTCTTCCAGAGCGCGCAATTCGTCGTAAATTCTGTCGTAAACCTTATCGTCTACCGAAGGAGCGTCCAGAACGTAATATTCAGTCGCATACTTATTGAGAACGTCAACGAGTTCTCTCATCTTTTCAATATCGTTCATCAGTCGATTACCTCTATGGGAGCAAGTCTTAATACGAGGGATTTTATGCCCACGTTTTTAAAAGCAACGTCCGCAACCACTTCGCCGTTGTTGTTTTTCGTCGCGATGATAACGCCGTCGCCGAATTTTCTGTGCCGTACGTTTACGCCCGTATGAAATTTACCGAGATCGGACGCCTGTACCTTTTCGGTCGGTTTCGACGTTTCGGCTTTATATCCCGAAGCGTATGATTTCGTCGGTTTGCTCCCGCCGTAACCGGAATTCGAATATCCGTAATCGGGTTGATAACCGTAATCATCGTCTTTCTCCCTGCGGTTTCCGTAAGAATTTCCATATGAGTTACCATACGAACCGCCATATGAGCCGCCATACGAACCGCCGGCGTATGCCCCGCGGGAATTATACGAGTTGCCGTATCTGTTGCCGTAACTTTCACCGTAAGAATTATCGCGATATCCTTCGCCCGAAAATCTCCCGCCGCGATTTTTGACGATACCGAGTTTGTCCGACAATTCTTCGATGAATTTCGACGGTTCCGTCCCTCTTCTCGAGCCGTATAAAAACCTGCTTTTCGCTCTCGTGAAAAAGAGCCTTTCCCTCGCTCTCGTTATCGCGACGTACATAAGTCTGCGTTCTTCCTCTTCGTTGTCCGGTTCGTCCGTTCTCTGCATCGGGAATATCTCGTTATCGAGTCCGCAGACGAACACGCACCTGTATTCGAGACCTTTTACGGAATGAACGGTGGCAAGCGTAACGAATTCGCCCTCGTTTATCTCGTCGGTATCGGAACTGAGCGTTATGGAATTGAGATATTCGGATAACGGCGACTGAGGATTAAGCCTTGCGAATTCCTCCACGGAACTCAAAAATTCGTTTATATTCTTCTTTTTATCGTCGTTTTCCGACGTATCGTCCTCGAAACAACTCATAAAATCCGTTTTTGCGATTACTTCTTTCACAAGGTCCAAAAGAGGCATGGATTCCTTGGCTAAAATGAGTTTTGAAATAATATCTCTGAAACCGCGTATTTTCGATTTTGCGCCGGAATTAAGGTCGAGATTGTCGCAATCGAACACGCCGTCGAAAATCGAAAGACCGTTAGCGTCGGAATACCTGACGAGTTGCTCTATAGATTTGTCGCCGATTCCCCTTTTGGGAACGTTGATAACCCTTAAAACGGCTTCGTTATCGAGCGGATTGCACAAAATTCTGAGGTAGGCGGTTATATCCTTGATTTCCTTTCTTTCAAAGAACCTGAACCCACCGTATACCTTACAGGGTATGCCGTATTTCATAAATTCCTGCTCGTATGAACGAGAAAGAGCGTTGATACGCATAAGAACAGCAAAATCGGAGTATTTATACCCTCTTTGCTGAACGAAGTTTTTAATCTGCAAAGCGGTATATTGCGCTTCTCCCGATTCTTCGTCCGCAACGAACAATTCGGGTTTTACGCCGTCTTCGTTGTCTGTCCACAGCACCTTTTCTTTTCTCTTGACGTTATTCGCGATAACAGTGTTCGCGAAATCGAGAATATACTTCGTTGAACGGTAATTTCTTTCGAGTTTATAAGTTTTCGCGCCCTTGAAATCGTCTTCGAAATCGAGAATGTTGTTTATGTCTGCGCCGCGCCAGCCGTAAATACTCTGGTCGTCGTCGCCGACGACGAATAAATTTTTGTTGACGTAAGAAAGGAGTTTAACAATGTTATACTGAACGACGTTCGTATCCTGAAACTCATCCACGTGTATGTAACGGAATCTCTTTGAAAGCGTAAGCAGAACGTCCCTGTATTCCGCAAGAAGATGATACGTTTTTATAAGCAAATCGTCGAAGTCCATCGCGTTCGAGCGGAAAAGCTCGGCGTTATATTCGTCGATTATCTTCACGTACGACTTGACGTCGCGCATTCTCGGATTTTCGCGTTCAAACTGTTCCGTCGACATATCCTTATTTTTCAGATTCGAGATAAGGAACCTCGACGTTTTCATAAACTTATCGGGTTCGAGCGAAAGATTTACTATGATTCGCTTTAAAACCTTCTCTTTGTCCGTTTCGGAATAAATCGAAAAATCGGTTTTATAATCGAGCCTTTCGGCATATTTTCTCAAAATTCTGACGCACATTGCGTGAATTGTGCAAACCCACATCTGAGATATATCCCCGATGATGTTTGCAAGTCTCGATTTCATTTCGTCTGCGGCTTTATTCGTGAAAGTAATCGCAAGAATATTATACGGATCGACGCCGAGATCTTCGACGAGATGAGCGATTCTGCTCGTTAAAACTCTCGTTTTTCCGCTCCCCGCCCCCGCGATTACAAGCACCGCGCCCTCGGTGTCCATAACGGGTTTTATCTGTTCTTCGTTAAGTTTATCAAGCAATTCAAGCATCTCGTTCTCTCCGTAATTCCGGTTGCAAACCGGACGTTTCGCATATGGATTTTATTTTACCACGAAAAGAACTTTTTTTCAAGTTATTTATATAAGTATTGGTGTTTATACGCAAAAATTCTTCCGCGGCTTTGCGGAAGAAAATTCAGTGAAGATTAACGGAATGCCAACTCAAAGTAACAGCCCCGCGGAATACAGAATAAAATAAACCACTCCTACGGACACGCCGCCGATTATTCCGAAAACTATTATCGGCCCGGCAACGACAAACATTTTTGCCGCCAGACCATAGATAAAGCCCTCGTTTTTAAAGTCCATGGCGGGCGAAACGACTGAATTTGCGAATCCGGTTATCGGAACAATCGAGCCGCCACCGGCATATTTTCCGATCCGGTCGTATACGCCGATACCCGTGAGAAGCGCGCCGAGAAAAATCAAAACGACGGAAGTCGTTCCGGCAAGTTCGTCGCCGTAAAGCCCGAAAACGAACTCGAGCGCGAATCTGATCAACTGACCTATGACGCAGATTGTTCCGCCTACCCAGAACGCATGAAAAAGACTTCGTTTCTCGTTTGTTTTCGGCGAGATTTTCGACACGTAGCCGAGATAATTGTCGTTATAAAACCGTTCCTTCATTTCTGATTTTCTCCTTCGGTTTTTTGAACACGCATTCATCGCGATCTCTGATATTTTTCCACGTTTCAACGTTTTTCATATAACTTGTATGGTCGATTTGAAGATTTTTATACGTTGCAGACGTTAATACGTTGCAGATTTTTATCAACGGCAATTTACGGCATAAAAAAACGCGGCAAAAAGCCGCGCTTATAATTACCGATCAAACAATCAGTTCTGAGATTCATACATGAAGATATTAAAGGAATTCTTTTTAAGTTTTTTCCCGAAAAGTTCTTTCGCTTTGTTCAACGCCTCGGCGATACATTCCGCAAAAACGTTCACTCTGACAACCCTTTCCTTTTTCTCGCTGTCCAGTTTCTGAATACAATAAACTCTGTAAAGCATATCAAACGTCTCCTTTATCGTGACACAATTTTAGCATTATTTCCTGATTTTGTCAACAGGTAATCGCAAGTTTCGTTTTTTTTCGGTGAAAACGCGGAGATTATTTGATAGTATTTTGTCGATATCGGCTTTCAAATATCCGAGTTTTTCTAATTCAAACGCGGTTTTTTCGTACAGATCTTCATACCCGAGGATGTTTCCGACGGTAAAATCGCAACCGTAAAAATCCGTTCCTACGGCAAGATTATCTGCGCCGAACTTTTGAACAAAATAATCTATTTGCCTTATAAAATCTGAAATTTTGCAATGTTTTCCGTCTGTCATAAAATAGCCGCAACAGGTTACGCCGATAAGTCCGCCCCTCAAAACGAGTTCTTTAATTTGCCATTCTTCAAGATTCCTTTTATGTTTGTGAACGGCTGAAAAACACGTATGAGAATCAACCACCGTATCGGCAAGTTCGATTATATCTTTAAAACCACCCTTTGAAATATGCGCGCAGTCCACAGCAATCCCGCACGCATTAAGACGTTTGATAAAGGCTTTTCCTTCTTCTTTCAACCCCTCTGCAAAGTCGCAACCATACCCCAATCTGTTTTCGCCGTTCCAGGTAAGCCCGACGTATAACGGCGCGGAAACAATCAATTTATCGACGTCAAGATCGGGATAGCCGGTATCCTCGTATGCAAGCAATCTTGCTTTTTTCGATATTTCATACGCTTCCGAAAAACTCCTCTTCCCCCTGAAAGCCGCCGTAATAATATTATTGTTATAATACGTCGCCGTAAGATCGCCGCCGCAAGCGGTCAGAAAATCGCTGTGGAAATCGGAAAACATAAAAATCCCCCGAAGTATAATATTCTCCGGGAGATAATTCCGTTACAACTATTAAGTTGCGAACCGCTTTACGCGAGCCGCTTCAACGAATCCCTGACAATCAATAATGTTCCGGCTCGTCGTATTCAACGCCGTTCGTATCGACCGTTACGGTTTTTATTACTTGGTCGCGCAGGGGCTTGTCGTTATAATCCACGTTGACTTCCGCAATTTTGTCGATAACATCCATTCCGTCTATAACCTGACCGAACGCGGCGTATTGCCCGTCGAGATGCGGAGCGTCCGCATGCATAATGAAAAATTGCGACCCCGCGCTGTTAGGCATCATGGAACGAGCCATGGAAATAACGCCTCTCTTATGTTTAAGGTCGTTTTTAAATCCGTTTTTTGAAAACTCGCCCCTTATCGTATATCCGGGACCGCCGGTGCCGTTCCCCTTGGGGTCGCCGCCCTGAATCATAAAGCCTTCGATAACGCGATGAAAGCAAAGACCGTTGTAAAAACCTTTTTTAACGAGAGAAATGAAGTTGTTTACGGTGTTCGGCGCAACGTCCGGATACAATTCGACGTAAAAAACGTCGCCGTCTTTCATTTCAAAAGTCACGATAGGATTGTTATTCATTATATTTCTCCTTTTTAATCGATTTGTTCGATAATTATTCCGGCTTCATCGAAGAGTTTGAGCGAAAACTCGTCCGGATAACCGTATTTATAAACAACGCGTCTGATACCGGCGTTTATTATCATTTTGCAACAAATAACGCACGGCTGATGCGTGCAGTAAAGCGTTCCGCCTTCGACGGAGATTCCGAGTTTCGCCGCCTGCGCTATCGCGTTCTGCTCGGCATGAACGGCATAGCAAAGTTCGAGTTTTGTTCCGCTCGGGACGTCGAGTTCTCTTCTTAAGCATTTGCCTTTGGTTTTGCAACTCTCGATACCGCTCGGCGCTCCGTTATATCCCGTGGTCATAATGCGCTTGTCCTTTACGATAACCGCGCCGACCTGTCTGTTCTCCTGATAACAACTCGACCAACTCGCAACGAGTTCCGCAAGTTCTATAAACCTTTTATCCCATTTATCCATACAGTTTTCCTCCGTTCGTGTGATTATTTTAACATATTGCGACGATTCTTGCAATAAAATTAAACGCGAGCCGTCAAAAAAATAAAAATCATAAAAATTTTTACAATTTTCGACACTAAACTATTGACAAATAAAAAACTTGGACTATAATTATATTAGCACTCTGAGATTGCGAGTGCTAAATAACCGATAAAATATACGGAGGTATAATATGAAAATAAAACCATTATCCGACTATATAGTAGTCGATACCAAAGAGAAAGCGGAAACGACAAAAAGCGGGTTCATTCTCCCCTCTGCGTCCGCGGATAAATACGTTACGGCAAAGGCTGTCGCCGTGGGAAAAGGCGCGACGACGTTCGGCAACACCGTGGAAATGGAAGTTAAAGTCGGCGACGTGGTTCTTTACCCTGTCGGCGCGGCAATAGTCGTTAAACTCGACGGCGAAGAAGTTACTATGATCCGTCAGTCGGACGTTCTGGCGATAGTCGGTTAATATAAGGAGGCAATAATAATATGGCTAAACAAATAAAATACGGCGAAGATGCAAGAAAAGCGCTTGAAGCGGGCGTAAACACGCTTGCGGATACGGTTAAAATCACGCTCGGACCTAAGGGCAGAAACGTGGTTCTCGATAAAAAATACGGTGCTCCGCTCATCACGAACGACGGCGTTACGATCGCTAAAGAAATCGAATTGAAAGACCCGTTTGAAAATATGGGCGCGCAACTCGTCAAAGAAGTTTCGACAAAAACTAACGACGTTGCAGGCGACGGAACGACTACGGCTGTCGTTCTTGCTCAGGCAATGATAGGCGAAGGACTTAAAAACCTCGCCGCGGGCGCAAACCCCATCGTTCTTAAAAAAGGTATTTCCAAAGCCGTCGACGTGGTTGTGGACGAACTTAAAGCGATAAGCAAACCCGTTGAATCCAAAAACTCGATCGCCCAGGTCGCTTCCATATCCGCAGGCGACGAAAAGGTTGGCGAACTTATTTCCGAGGCGATGGAAAAAGTCGGCAAGGACGGCGTTATAACCATTCAGGAAAGCAAAACGATGAAAACCGAACTCACGACCGTTGACGGAATGAGTTTTGACAGAGGTTACGCCTCCGCTTATATGGTTACGGATACCGATAAAATGATTGCCGTTTACGACAATCCTCTTATTCTTATTACCGACAAGAAAATATCATCGATACAGGAAATTCTCCCCGTTATCGAGCCTATCGCTCAGCAAGGTCAGAAACTTATGATCATCGCCGAGGACGTTGAAGGCGACGCGCTTGCCGCTCTCGTCGTCAACAAACTCAAAGGCGTGTTCAACTGCGTTGCTGTTAAAGCGCCCGGATTCGGCGACAGAAGAAAGGCTATGCTCGAAGATATCGCAATCCTTACGGGCGGCAAAGTCATCTCTTCCGAACTCGGACTCGAATTCAAGGACGTTACGCCCGATATGCTCGGCAGAGCCGGACAAATCAAGGTCGACAAGGACAACACCGTTATTATCGACGGCGCGGGCGACAGAGATGAAATCAAGGCGAGAATTCAGTCCATTAAGGCTCAGATTGCCGAAACGACTTCCGATTACGACAGAGAAAAATTGCAGGAAAGACTTGCGAAACTTGCCGGCGGCGTAGCCGTAATCAACGTGGGCGCGGCGACCGAAGTGGAAATGAAAGAAAAGAAACTCCGCATAGAGGACGCTCTGGCAGCGACGAGAGCCGCAGTTGAAGAAGGTATCGTCCCGGGCGGCGGAACTGCTCTGCTCACTGCTATCCCCGCTTTAAAATCGCTTATAAAGAAACTTTCCGGCGACGAGAAAACGGGCGCGGAAATCATTCTCAGAGCCATTGAGGCGCCTGTCAGACAGATCGCTAAAAACGCAGGACTCGACGGTTCGGTTATTCTCAATAACATTACACGCACAAAGAACCCCAACTACGGATTCGACGCTTATAAGAACACTTACGTCGATATGGTCGAAGCTGGAATCATCGACCCGACGAAAGTTACGAGATCCGCTCTTCAGAACGCGGCGTCTATCGCCTCTACCCTTCTTACGACGGAAAGCGTTGTAACGGATATTCCCGAACCCGTTCAGCCGATGCCCCAAGGCGGCGCAGGCGGTATGGGCGGAATGTATTAACACAACCCCTTGAAACAGGTCAATTAAAAAACGCGGGCGGCTTTTCAAAAGAAAAGCCGCCCGCGTAAATTTTTAATTAGTTTTAAATTCTGTAAATATACTTATCTTTTCTCGGTTTCGCTACCGGCGGTTCTCCGTCGAAATAACCGAGGGCGACATGACCGATTCCGACATAATCGCCGGTTATGCCGAGCGATTTTAAAAGATTTTTACCGAAATCGCTTTCAAGTTCCTCTTTCGCGCGGTGAATCCAGCACGAACCTACGCCCAAAGCCCAAGCCGCGTTAAGCATATTATCGATAACGCAACTGCCGTCGTAAACCGCCGTGGGACAATTCTCCGCCGCGACAAGCAGAACGACGGGCGCGCCGTAAAACGGATCGAAATCTTCCATTCCCATTATTTTCGCGTTTTCTTCAGCGATTTGCGCGCGTACCTTTTTATCATGAATGACGATAATTATCGGTTTCTGCATATTCTTTGCCGTCGGCGCGTACGTTCCGACCTCGAGGATTTTATTAAGCACGTTCTCGGGAATCGGTTTTCCGTTATACTTTTTTATACTTCTTCTCGTAAGCAACGTTTCGATTGCGTCTTTCATATTTCTCACTCCTTATTCAAAACCGTTTTATTCGAGTTCAAAGGCTCCGGTATAAAGTTGATAATAAGTTCCCTTTTCGGCAATAAGTTTTTCGTGGCTTCCGCGCTCGATTATTCTGCCGTGATCGAGAACCATTATAACGTCGGAATTCATAACCGTGGAAAGTCTGTGCGCGATAACGAACACCGTTCTGCCTTCCATAAGTTTATCCATTCCGCGCTGAACTATCGCTTCGGTTCTCGTATCGATAGACGACGTGGCCTCGTCGAGAATCATCACCGGCGGATCTGCGACGGCGGCTCTCGCAATGGAAATAAGTTGCCTCTGCCCTTGCGAAAGATTCGAGCCGTTGCCCGAAAGTTCCGTGTTATAACCTTTCGGCAAGCGCGTTATGAAATCGTCCGCGCCGGCAAGTTTCGCGGCGGCAATACACTCCTCGTCGGTTGCGTCGAGTTTTCCGTAGCGGATATTATCCATAACCGTTCCCGTAAACAGGTTGGTGTCCTGCAGAACGACTCCCAGAGAACGTCTTAAATCGCCTTTCTTGATTTTGTTAATATTGATTCCGTCGTAACGGATTTTTCCGTCGGCAATATCGTAAAATCTGTTGATCAGGTTTGTTATCGTCGTTTTACCCGCACCTGTCGCGCCTACGAATGCGATTTTATGCCCCGGCTCGGCGTAAAGCGAAATGTTATGAAGAACGATTTTATTTTCGTCGTAACCGAAATCCACGTCATCCATAACGATCGCGCCCTGTAGCGGCGTGTACGTAATGGTGGAATCCGCGCTGTGCGGGTGTTTCCACGCCCACATACCCGTTCTCCTATCGGTTTCGCGCAGTTCGCCGTTCTCGTCTTTTTCGACGTTTACGAGCGTTACGTAGCCGTTATCTTCTTCGGGTTTCTGATCGATGAGTTCGAACACTCTCGCAGCGCCTGCCATAGCCATTATTACCGAGTTGATCTGATTTGAAATCTGCCCCATCTGGTTTGCAAACTGACGTGCCATTCCGAGGAACGCAACGACGACGGGAATGGTAAGAGTTTCGACGAAACTACCTGTTTTTATAAGCCCTTCGAATCCTATATTAATGCCCTGTCCGTTTGACATAATGTAAATTCCGCAACCGATAAAAGCGATTACGACGTACATTATGTTACCGATGTTGTGAATGATCGGCATAAGCATATTGGAAAAGCCGTTTGCCTTATCCGAAACGTCGAACAATTCCTCGTTGAGAAGGTCGAACCCTTTAAGCGTTTTTTCTTCGTGGCAGAAAACTTTAACGACTTTCTGCCCGTTCATCATCTCCTCGATATACCCCTCGACTTTACCGACGGAACGCTGTTGCGCCATAAAGTATTTCGCGCTTTTTCCGCCGATTTTCTTCGTCAGGAAAAGTATCGCGATTACGCCGACCACAACTATCACCCAAAGAATAATACTGTAATAAAGCATTACGAACGTCAGCGTAACGAGTGTTATCGTCGTCATGCAAAGTTGCGGTAGCGATTGCGATACAAGTTGGCGAATGGCGTCTATATCGTTCGTGTAAATACTCATTATGTCGCCGTGAGCGTTGCGGTCAAAATATTTGATCGGCAATTTTTCCATCTTGTCGAACATTTCGTTGCGCATATCTCTCAAAAACCTTTGCGTGAGAACCGCGCCGAACTGACCGAGCAACAAACTCGATATCCAGCCGAGCGCGTAAATCCCGAGCATTGTCGAAAGGATTACAAGCACGTTTCTCCATGCTTCGTCCGGCGAGCCGCCTTTAAGAACCATATCGAATTGTTTATATAAATTCTGAAGGAAAACACCTGCGATCGAACCCGATATCGCGCTGACCACAAGACAGATACCGACAGCGAAAAGCAAGCCTTTATAATTTTTAAAAAGCAAGCCTATCACCCTCTTAAGCGAACCGAAATCGGCTTTTCCGCCCATATGCGCCGACGGTCTTTTCCCGTTCATTGCTGCCGTTTTAGCCATTCTGTCCGCCTCCTTCGCTTTCGCTGTTTTTATTCTGAGAATAGTAAACTTCTCTGTAAATTTCGTTTGTTTCAATCAGTTGTTCGTGCGATCCGACCGCGTTTATCTTTCCGTTTTCCATAACGACGATCTGATCGGCATCCATAACGGAAGCGATTCTCTGGGCGATGATTATCTTCGTTGTTTCGGGAATAAACTTTTTGAACGCGTCGCGAAGAAGCGCGTCTGTTTTCATATCGACCGCGCTCGTCGAATCGTCGAGAATAAGCACTTTCGGGCTGGAAATTATAGCGCGCGCGATGCAAAGACGTTGCTTTTGTCCGCCTGAAACGTTCGCGCCGCCCTGATCGATAACCGTGTCGTATCCGTTCGGGAACTGCGTTATAAATTCGTCTGCCTGAGCAAGTTTGCACGCGGCGATTATCTCCTCGTCGGTTGCGTCCTCTTTGCCCCAGCGGATATTTTCCTTAATAGTTCCGCTGAAAAGCATATTTTTCTGCAACACAACCGCCACGCTCTTACGAAGCACGTCCGTATCGTATTTTCTAACGTCCACGTCGCCGACTTTAACCGAACCTTCCGTAACGTCGTATAACCGCGAAATAAGGTTGACGAGCGTTGTTTTGGACGAACCCGTGCCGCCTATGACGCCTATGGTCTGCCCTGATTTTATATCGAGGTTGATATTTTCGAGCGCAAATTTTTTTGCTTCGGTTGAATATTTGAAACTTACGTTTTCAAAAGCAATATCACCGTTCTTAACCTGCATTACGGGGTCGGACGGATTCGTGATCGTGCTTTTTTCGTCGAGAACTTCCACTATTCTGCGAGCGGATTCGAGCGACATTACGATCATGACGAATATCATCGAAATCATCATAAGCGACATAAGAATCTGCAGCGAATAAGTCGTAAGACTCTGCAAACCGAACGCGTCGAGCGTAGTTCCGGTCGTAAACAGGATTATTTTCGAACCGAAAAATCCGAGAGCAAGCAAAGCGCCCTGCAGACAAATCTGCATAAGCGGCGAGTTAAAAGCAAGAATTTTCTCCGCTTTGGTGAATTCTCTGCACAATTCGTTGGAAACCCCGGCGAACTTCTTCGATTCGTATTCTTCTCTGACGTAGGCTTTGACGACGCGCATTCCGCCGATATTTTCCTGAACCGATTCGTTCATCGCGTCGTATTTGGTGAATAACTTTTTAAAAATCGGCAACGCCTTTTTTATGATGATCAAAAGACCTACTCCGAGGAACGGCACCGTCACGAAGAATATCGTGGGAAGATAAGGATGAATACTGAAACTCATAACTATCGAAAAGATCAGCATGAGCGGACTTCTTATCGCCGTTCTTATGATCATCATGAAAGACATCTGAACGTTGGTTATATCCGTTGTAAGACGAGTGACCAAAGAGGACGGACTGAATTTGTCTATGTTTGCAAACGAAAAACTCTGGATGTTCCCGAACATATCGCGGCGAAGGTTTTTGGCAAACCCCGCAGACGCATTCGCGCAAAATTTTCCGCCGAGCATCCCCGCGATAAGGGAAATAATCGCCGCGCCGATCATAAGACAACCGTTCAGAATCATTCCGTCAATATCCGGACTGCCTCCGCCGGTCGGCTGAACGCACTTACCGAAGCGGAAAATAAGAAGGGGTATCAGAACCTCCATCGCCGCTTCGACCACCATACACAGCATGGTGAATATCGTTACGGCTTTGTATTCCCGCAAACATTTCGCTAACTTCTTTAACATACTACCTCTATATTATTTAAATAATTGAATTTTAGTTCTATTTTTTTAAAATGTCAATAAAATATCGATATATAAAAAAAGAAAAATCCGTGAATTTTTCAAAGATTTTTCTTCATATTCATCGTTATTTCGTCCGAACGGCGGTTATTCGGCGAAGTAAATCCTTTTCATTGCGAGAGCGTCCTCTGCCTGCGTTCCCGCCGACTCGCAAATAATTACGGGTTCGAGGTCGAGTTCTTTCAACGCCTCGGCAAGCGGTTCGAATTCGGGACCGTATTGATTATCTTCAAACGTCAGATGCCTTATTTCACCCTTAACCGAATATTGTATTTTTGAAAAATGAACGTGAAAATGTTTCATTTTTTCCATTCCGAGTTCGCCGATAAGATATTCGAGCCGCGATTTGAAATCGGCCGCCGTTTTAAGGCTGCCCTGTTCTCTCGCGTTGACGTGACCGAAATCAATCGTAGGAATAAAACATTTATCCACCTTGCAAAACGACGCTATTTCCTCGATAGTTCCGATCTGCGCCGATTTTCCCATCGTTTCGGGACAAAAAATCATATCGTCAAGAGAATTTTCATAAATAAGATCGCGCAGAATTTTTATCCTGTCGAGAGTTTTGCTTACGGCTTCTTCGCGCGTCGCCTTTCCCTGCGCGGCGGGATGAAATACGATTCTCCTGCCCTGCATCAGTTTCATCATCTTCGCGCTCGACAATATGTAATTATATGAATTGAGAGCCTTCTCCTCTTCGGGCGTTGCGAGGTTTATGAAGTACGGCGCGTGAACGCTGAGTTCAAGTCCTTCGTTTTTAAAAGCGTTGCCTATACTTATCGCTTTTTCCTCGCTTAAGTTTACGCCCCTGCCGAATGAATATTCATAACAGTCCAACCCCATCTCGCGACACCATTTCGCCGCGTTCTCGGTGGACTTATCTTTTTGCTGAAGAAAACTTTCGCTGTTCCCGCTCGGTCCGAATTTAATCATACTTTTTATCCTTTTCAAGTTGTTCTTTCAATTTATCCGCGTCGTAAAACTTTTCAATATCCCTGATAAAATCGACGAAAAACACGGTTATTATTTTTCCGTATATATCACCGTCGAAGTTTTTTATAAACGACTCTGTAAGCACTTCGCCGAGATTAAAAGTCGGGCGCGCGCCGTAATTTGTTATCGCGTCGTAGAGTTTTTCGTCGATCTGAACGCGCGTTTTGTACACGCCGTTTTTAATGCGGAATTTATTTGCCGGGACATTGACGTTCGCCGTGGGAAAACCTATGGTTCTGCCAACTTCCCGACCGTGAACAACCTGGCCCGTGAGCGAATACTCCTCGCCGAGGAGATTGTTCGCCTCTTTAATTTTCCCTTGTCTTAACAGGGATTTTATAAGCGTTGAAGAAATTTTTTTACCGTTCGCCTCTGTTTTCGGAACGACGAAACAAGGCGTATTCATTTTTTCGCATATGCGGGTAAGCGTTTGCGCGTTGCCGGCGGCGTTTTTCCCGAATCTGTAATCAAACCCGCAAACAACGGCGGATATATTAAGCGTCCGATAAAGTTCACGGATAAAATCTTCGCAAGAAGTGTTTTTAAAGTTTTCGTTGAAATCAGCAACTACGATTTCGTCAACGCCCAACCGCTCGGCTTTTGCAATTCTTTCATCGAACAACAGCAACGCCCCGTCCTTGGAAAAATTATCATTTTTAAAGGTAAATAAAGCAATTTTACAATCTTTTACGTCTTTCAGATTTATCGCTTTTTTTATTAATTCCTGATGCCCGATATGAATACAATCAAAATAACCGAGAAGCAAAACAATTTCTTCAAAGTCGCTTTTGCCGTAATTTACAATTTTCATTTCAGTCTCTGATATACGCTTTGGTTTTAATTTTTCCGCCTGTCACTTCGCCGATTCCGTAAAATCCGTCGGGCGCAAAAATCTTATATAAGCCGTCGGAATAAGGGAAAACGTCGTAAAGACCGTTAAACAGTCTTACGCTCTCTCTTTCGTTAAGACGAATCTCGGGAAAAAAAACAACGTGTTCGGGGGCGATAAGAAATCCCTCCTTATTATCTGCCAAAAGAAAATTTTCGGCTTTAACGCTGTTTTCAATCCCGAATACTCCCGACTTTGTCCTGACAAGATCTGTCATCGTTCCGACCGTGCCGCACAGAGCGGCAAGATCTCTGACAATCGATCTGATATAAGTTCCGCCTTTGCACGAAATCTCAAACCTGTATTCGCCGTCGGCAACCTTATCGATTAGTTTTATCGAATTAATCGTAACTTTTTTAGGGGGAAGTTCAAACTCCTCTCCCTTGCGCGCGAGTTGATAACTTCTCTTCCCGTTGACGCATTTAGCCGAAAAGACGGGCGGAACCTGCATTATATCGCCGATAAGCGCGGCAGATTTTTCCGTCAACTCCGCTTCCGACGGAACGTAATCGTTCGTACGGACGACTTTTCCCTCGAGATCGAGCGTGTCCGTTTCATAGCCGAACGCAAATGTCGCGACGTAAGTTTTGTCCTTGTCAAGCAAATAATCGAATAATCTGGTAGATTTTCCGAGCGCGACAGGTAAAACCCCGCTTGCAAGCGGGTCAAGCGTTCCCATATGACCTATCGTTACGCCTTTCAAAGATTTTTTCAGCGAATTGAGAACCTTTGCCGAACTGACGCCCTTGGGCTTATAAATATTTAAAAATCCGTTCATATTCATTCGTTGTCGAATCCATATTGCATAATCTCTGAATCAAAGGACGTCGGAGACGGCTTTGATTATTTTGTCTTTCACGTCCTCGTAAAATCCGCAGATCATGCAGCCGCTCGCAAGAATATGCCCGCCACCGCCGAAAACGGAAGCGACTTCGTTTACGTTTACCTTCCCTTTACTTCTGAAACTTATCTTATAACAATTCTTTTTCGACTCCATGATAGAAACGGCGACTTCCACGCCGCGAATCGAAAGCGGAAAATCGATAAAACCTTCCGTCAATTCCTGTTTCGCGCCCGTCTGCTCAAAATCATCCGCCAGAACGGATATAATCGCAAGTTTATCATCGAGGAAAAATCTCATTTTGGAAATAACCCTTGCAAAAAGCAATGCTCTCACCTTAGTCTGATCCTTGAACATCCGATACGTAATATCGTGAATCCTTGCGCCCGCCGCAACGAGTTTCGACGCGACAAAAAAAGTATTCTCGGTCACGTTGCTATGCATGAAGTTGCCCGTATCGGTGATTATTCCGAGAATGAGATAATCGGCTATTTCGCTCGTGATTTCCGCACCAAGACATTGCATAAACTCATAGATAATTTCACAGCAAGCCGCATTATCCCTGACAAAATTATACTTCGCATAGCGCGAATTTGAAACGTGGTGATCTATATTGAAAAGATTCGCGTTTTTCGCGTAAAGATTATAACTGTCGCCGAACATACTTTCCACCGAAATATCGACGGAAACGTGCGCGGCGTATTTTTTATTGATCTCGGCAGGCTTTTTTATCGTTTTAAAAGCGGGAAAAATATCGTATTTTTCCGGGATATCCGACGCGCATACGACGTCCGCTTCCATTCCGAGATTAATAAGCGCGGTTTTTAACGCCATCGCCGAACCGAGCGTATCGCCGTCCGGTCTTGCGTGCGAAAAAATGAGCGCGCTGTCGAATTTCTTTAACTCCGTAGCAATTTCTTTTAGCGTCATTTCAGTCGTCCTTAATCTCGCCGCTTTCGGTTATCGTTTCGTCGTCTGCAGACGTGACGTAAGTGAGCGTGCTGAGAATTTTATCGATTTTGTTGCCATAGTCCGTCGAATTATCCGTGACGAAATGAAGTTCCGGCACGGTTCTTATGCGCATCGTTTTGCTGAGTTCCGTTCTTACCGCTTTTGCCGACGCGCAAATCGCCTCGAACGTTGCCTGAGCCTTTACTTTATCGGTTGAAAAAACGGAAACGAATACTTTCGCGTGTTTTAAATCATTTGTCACGTCGACTTCCGAGATGCTGAACATCTCCGATATCGCGGGGTTTTTTATCTTATTTTTCAAGATCGAATATATTTCTTTCTGAAATTCGCTGTTCAATCTTTTTTCTCTTTTTTCTTTCATGTTACCTCCCTTCAAAAAATGCCGACATTTAACATGTCGGCAAATTCGATTGTTTTATACTACGGGTTTAACTTCTATGAGATAACTCTCGATAAAATCGCCGATTTGAATATCGTTGAAATTCTCGATAGAAATACCGCATTCAAAGCCCTGGGAAACTTCTTTCACGTCGTCTTTGAAACGTTTAAGTTGGTTTACGTTTCCTTCGCAGATCATAACGTCGTTTCTGTAAATACGCAGTTTTCCGTTTCTGATGATCTTGCCCTCGGTTACATAACAACCCGCAACCATTCCGACGCCGGTGATTTTGAACGTCTGACGAACTTCCGCTTTACCCATGTAAATTTCCTGAGTTTTCGGTGCGATAAGCCCTTTCATTGCATTCTTTACGTCGTCGATAGCCTCGTAAATAATTCCGTAGAGCCTGATATCGACCTTACTTCTTTCAGCCAAAGTTTTGGCGTTGGAATCGGGACGAACGTTGAATCCGATAATGATCGCGTTGGAAGAATCGGCGAGCATGACGTCCGTTTCGTTAATCGCGCCGACCGCGGCGTGAATAACGTTGACTTTAACCTCTTCGTTGGAAAGTTCGAGAAGGGATTGCTTAACCGCTTCAACAGAACCCTGAACGTCCGCTTTGATAAGGATATTCAGCGCTTTGAGATTGCCGTCGCTGATCTTGGAGAACAAATCGTCGAGAGTAATTTTCTGAGATTGTTTTATCATCTCTTCTCTTTCTTTGTTTCTTCTTTCCTGAGCGACGAGTTTAGAGAGTTTATCCTGTTCTACGGCGTAAATAGAATCGCCCGCGTTCGGAACTTCCTCCAAGCCGAGAATTGAAACCGCCATGGACGGACCCGCTTCTTTGACGGTTCTGCCCTTGTCGTCGATCATTGCTCTTACCCTGCCGGTAATCGTACCCGCAACGAGATTATCTCCCGTGTGAAGCGTTCCGTTCTGAATAAGAACGGTCGCGACAGGTCCTTTACCTTTATCGAGTTTCGCTTCGATGATTGCGCCCTTAGCCATTCTGTTCGGGTTCGCTTTAAGTTCTTTAACGTCGGCAGTAAGCAAAATGGTTTCAAGAAGGTCGTCGACGCCCTCGCCCGTCTTTGCCGAAACGGGAACGAACGCCACGTCGCCGCCCCATTCTTCGATAAGAACGGATTGATCGGCAAGTTGTTGTTTTACTCTTTCTATATTAGCCTGAGGCTTATCGATTTTGTTCGCCGCAACGATTATCGAAACTCCTGCCGCCTGAGCGTGGTGAATCGCTTCGATTGTCTGCGGCATGATTCCGTCGTCAGCCGCGACGACAAGAACCGCAATATCGGTTATCTGCGCGCCGCGCGCTCTCATTGCGGTGAACGCGGCGTGGCCGGGCGTGTCGAGGAAAGTTATTTTTTCACCGTTCAAACTGACGGTGTAAGCGCCGATATGCTGCGTGATTCCGCCCGCTTCGGACGCCGTAACGTTCGCGCTTCTGATACGATCGAGAAGAGACGTTTTACCATGGTCGACGTGTCCCATAACGGTAACGACGGGCGGTCTTTTAACGAGAGTTGCCGCGTCGTCTGCCGTGTCGAAGGTTTCGGAAAGAACTTCTTCGGCTGTTTTGTCCATTTTAAGTTCGAGTTCGATTCCGAGATCGGCGGCTATAACTCCTGCGGTATCGTAATCAACCGAGTCGTTTATAGTCTTCATGATACCTTCTTTAAAGAGTTTTTTTGTTATCTCTATCGCGGAAATACCGAGTTTTTCGGATAATTCCTTGATAGGAATGATCTCTTTATTGATAACGGCTTTTTCGATTTTGATGGTCTGCGTCTGTTCTTCGGATTTTTTATCCTTTTTATTACGCGCCTTCCTGTAACCGCTCTTGTTTTCGTCGAAATCGTCTATGCTGACCTGACCTTTTGCGAGCGATTTTTTATTGATTCCTTTTTTATCGTCGTAACTCTTTTCGGAGGACTTCTTTTTATTGCCGAAACTCTTGCCGGTATCCTTCGGAACGTAAGAAATTTCGACCGCCTTTTTCGCTCCGCCGAATCCGCCCGGTTTCTGCATAGGCGTTCTCTGCCCGAAAGGTCTGTCGGATGGCGTTCTCGGATTTGCGCCGGCAGGTCTTCTTCCGTCCTGCGGAACGTATTCGCGTTTAAGCGGACGTTCTCTCTTCGGCGGCTCGTAAACTCTCGGTCTTTCGCTTGCGAGTTTTACGAGATTCGGATCTTCGCCTCTCGCGATTGCTTCTTTTCTCTTCTGTTCGAGAATTTTCGCTCTCGCCTCGGCAAGCGCTCTCGCCTGAGCCTCTTCCAAAGCCTTTTTTCTCGCTTCTTTTATGGCTTTTTCGTCCATAACGGGTTTCGCGACGGGCTTCTCCTCGACTTTTTCATCCGCCTTTTCCGCAGATTTTGCTTCCGTCGGCTTCTTCGCGGCAGATTCGACAACGACGTCGGCTTTTTTCTCTGTCTGAGGTTTTTCTTCTGTAGCGGGAGCGATTTCTTTTACCTCTTCTTTTACCTCTTCTTTTACGGTTTCCTTAACAGATTTTTTCGCAGGTTTCTTCTGCGCCGCTTCGGAAGTTTCTTTATTTTCCTTTTCGGAAACGTTAGTCTGCTCGTCTGCCGGGCGAACTTCCTTCACTGCGGTTTCGGGCGAAACTTCGACAGCGGGAGAAGTTTCCTTTTCCGCAGCCGTCGGTTCGATGGCGATCGGTTCTTCACGCTCTGTTTTCAAAGCCGCTTCGCGTTCTGCTCTTAAGGATTTTTCCTTGGCGGAAATCTTTTTGGTTATCGCGTTAACCGACGACTTAGCCTCTTTGACTTTTGCTTTCAAATCATCCAATTCGCCGTAGATAGCATTGATTTTCTTTAAGTTTTTTAATAAATCTTCTCTTTTTTCTTCCATATCAATCCTTATGACCTCCGTTTAAAACCTTGAAATCCTCTCCGAGATTCGCCATTATTGCTTTTGCCAGATTTTCATCCGTCACAGCGGCGACTTTGCAGTTTTCTTTGCCGGTAATCTCCTCGAGCGTTACCTTTTCGGACTCAATCAGCGGCGCGCTGTGTTTTCTCGAGAGTTTTTCCGCCTCTTTTCTTGCGTTTTTCTCGCCTGCGGAGCAAAGTATTATCAGATAAACGCCCTTGTTTAAAGTCGAGATAGCGTTTATACCCGTTCTCAATTTCCCTGCCTTTATCGCAAAACCGATATATGAGTAAGGCTTACTTAGTCTGTCCAAGAAGTTCCTCCTCTATCTTTACGTAAATCGCCGCGGGGACGCCGGTTTTAAAAATCCTGTCAAGCAATTTCGCTTTGAAAAGTTTCTTAGCGCATTCGGGCGAGCGGCATATATACGCGCCGCGCCCGTCGGATTTACCCGTTTTGTCGACAAGAAACTCTCCGTCCTTCGTCCTGACGATTCTGAGCAGTTCATTTTTTTCAAACTCGTTTCTGCAAGCGATACAAGTTCTAATCGGAATATATTTCCCGGTCATAAATTCTCCAAAATACGGTTTAATATACGAACAATTCTTTATCGTTATCCTATGAATGCAATGGCTACTTATTCGTTATCGGAAAAATCCTCTTCCTGAACGCCCTCTTCGACAACTTCGGTTTCTTCTTCGAGTTTCGCCTTGCTCTCGCTCTTGACGTCGACTTTCCAGCCGGTGAGCCTTGCCGCAAGACGCGCGTTCTGTCCGTCTTTACCGATCGCGAGAGAAAGTTTATCGTCGGGAACGACAACTCTCGCTATCTTTTCGCCCTCGATCGCGCTTACTTTGAGAACCTTTGCCGGAGAAAGGGCTTTCGCGATGAATTCGAGCGGATCTTCGCTCCAGGGAATTATGTCGATTTTTTCGCCGCCGAGTTCCCTTACGACTTCGTTGACTCTCATTCCCTTATTGCCGACGCACGCCCCGACGGCGTCTACGTTAGGATCGTTGCTGAAAATAGCGATTTTTGTTCTCTGCCCCGCTTCTCTCGCAATGGATTTAACCGTGACGATGCCCTGAGCGATTTCCGGAACGACGTTCTCGAAAAGCTTACGGACAAGTCCGGGAGAAGTTCTCGAAACGAGAATCTGAGCGTTTTTGCCCATGCTTCTTACTTTCTTGACGTATACCATCAACTTATCGTTGACGTTGTATTTCTCGCCCGGCACCTGATCCTGCGGCAGCATAACCGCTTCGATCTCGCCCGCGCCGATTTCCACGTATATATTTTTATCGTCGATTCTTCTGATCGTACAAGCCTTGATCTCGTTTTCTTTATCCTCGAATTCCGCGAGAGTGTTATCCCTTTCCGCTTCTCTGAGCTTTTGGAACACAACCTGCTTTGCGGTCTGAGCGGCAATTCTTCCGAATTCTTTGGGAACGAATTCGGTTTTTACTTCGTCGCCGACTTTATAGGACTTTTTGATCTCCCTGGCTTCTTCGAGCGAAATTTCCTTTTCGGGATCCGTAACTTCTTCGACTACGGTTTTAACCGCGAAAAATTTAACGGTCTTTTTTTCGGGATTCATATCGATCATAACGTCGCTCGACGTTCCGGTATGTTTTTTATAAGCCGAAACGAGCGCGTTTTTAAGCGTTTCGATTAAAAGATCCTGCTTGATTCCCTTTTCTCTTTCCAGTTCTTCGATCGAAAGAAAAAACTCCTTATTATTCATTGTTATTCTCCTTAACGAACATCAGTCGAATTTAATTGCTTCGTTGATTTTTTCTATCTTGGTGAGAGGAAGTTTATAATCTTTCTCTCCTTTTCCGTCGTTTAATACGACGTTATTCTCATCGTACCCCACAAGTTTGCTTTCGATATGCTTTTTACCCTGCAACGGCGTTGCGAGTTTTATCTCCACGTCCTTGCCGACACATCTCTCGAAGTCGCGCGCGGTTTTAAGCGGACGGTCTATTCCCGGGCTTGAAACGTTAAGGGTGTACGGCTCGCCGTAAGAGGGGTCAAGTTCGTCCAGAACGACGTCGATTGCGTTATGAAACTTTTCGCACGTATCGAGATCCACTCCCCCTTCCGTATCGATGAAAAACGTCAGGGACGGATTTTTGCTGATCTTCGGAGCGATTTCGACGATTTCGATATTCATTTCTTCCGCGATTTTGCCGACCGCATCTTCAATTTCTTCCACACTTTTGAACTTCATATGCCCTCCATATAAAAATTTGAGAGCGGCAAGAACCGCTCTCAATATCGAATCAACCATATTAAGCGTTTTTATTTTAACACTTTTATATTTTTTTAGCAAGCGTTTTAACTGCCTTTTACATAAATTTCGGTAATTCCTTTTTTATTCCGACAAGTTCGAGAAACAATTTCGCCGTAGCGTGAGCGTCGGACAACGCTCTGTGATGCAGAAATTCGATCGAAAAATGATCGCAGACCGTGTTGAGTTTGTAATTTTTCAGACGCGGAACGGCCTCTCTCGCGAACGGCAAAGTATCTATGCCCTCGTTTTTGAAAGTATATCCCTGTTCTTTCGCGTAAAACTTAATAAACTTATAATCGAAGTCGAGATTATGCCCGACAATTATACTCCCCGCGGCATATTTGAAAAAATCGGGAATTATCTTGTCGAACGTGGGCATATCTTTTACCATATCTTCGCTGATTCCCGTAAGTTTGGTGATTTCCTCGCTTATTCTCCGCTCCGGATTGATAAGAGTCTGAAATTTATCGACAATTTTTCCGTCGACGATTTTCACGGCGCCTATTTCGGTTATTTTATCCCCGCCGAGATAAGAAAGTCCCGTGGTTTCGATATCAACCACCACGAAGGTCTGCCCGATAAGACATTCCGGAACGCTTTTCGCCACGTCGAAAAGCCCTGCCTGAGCCATATCTTCGATCGGTTCCGGCGTAACGTAAGCGTAAAATTCCGGAACGGACTTGCTCGGTCTCTCTTCGGGTTTGAAATCCTGCGGAAAAACGCAGAACGAAACGTCGGAAATTTTAAAACTCGGCGCGCCGTTGAACATACTCAGATCGCCGCGGCACAAAATCTGCGTTCCTATCTGCAATTTGTCGATCTTCTTTTCTTTTTCTTTCGTCATGAAGATCTTACCCTGAATTTTCCCGGTAGTGTCGTCGAGTTCGATTATGTAAAAAGTTTTTCCTTTCTGGGTTTCTTTTTGGTTAATCGAAGTTATCGTACCCGCAAAGCAACAAACGCCCTGCGCATACTGCGCGTCGGCGGCGTAAATCGCGACGCCTTCGATATCCTCGCCCCAAAGTTTAACCGGATCGTTAACTTTGAGCGTTCTGCATTTTATCGTTTCAAACTCCGACGTGTTTATCTTCTGTTCCAACATATCGGCGTTTGCTTCCGTTTTTCCGCTGTTAATCGCTTCGCCGTGAAAAAGACAGCAGAAATTCTCGTATAAATGAGCGGAAATTTTATCGGTTACGTTATTAGAAAGAATATATCCGTAAATATCCTCGTCGACGGTTAAAACGTATTCGCATTTTCCGTCCGACGGGAGAAACGCCCTGACGTTGGATGGCTCTATGCAATTCGCAACCGACATAAATTCCGATTTAAGATATCTTACGATTTCGTTTGAAACAAGTTCCGGATCGGCAACGATTTTTGAAACGTTAACCCTGCACTCTTTGAAGGTTTCCGGAAGATAACCCCTCAGAATATCTTCGATTTTTATACAAGTATAATCGCTCACGGACTTGTCGCAGATAAAATCAAATTCCGCCGAGCCGCTTTTGCGGAGTGTTATTTTTTTTAATCTCAATCTGCCGAGGTTGTCGTCTATCTGTTTTATTTTCGGCAAAATATCTTTGTTAAAGTCAGACAAGTTTTTCGATTTCCTTTAAAAATTCTTCTTCGACGTTTTCAAACGGCACTTTTTTATAAACCTCGCCGTTTTTGAAAAAAGCGCAGTATCCGCTTCCGCCCGCGATCCCGAGATCGCAATCCGCCGCTTCGCCGGGCCCGTTCACCACGCACCCCATAACGGCTATTTTCAAGTGTTTTTTTATTCCCGAAGTAAGTTCTTCCGCTTTGCGCGCAAGCGAAATACTGTCGTATTCCGTCCTGCCGCAAGTCGGGCATGAAATTACCTCGACGTAATTTTCGTCAAGACCGACGCTCCGCAGAATCCTCTTGGCGACAAAAATTTCTTCTCGCGGCTGAGCCGTAAGCGAAACCCTTATCGTGTCGCCTATTCCTTTGAGAAGCAAACTTCCGATGCCTATACTGCTCTTCACGATTCCGGAGTTATACGTTCCCGCTTCCGTCACGCCGACGTGAAGCGGATAATCGGTCTTTTTATTAAGATACTCGTAAGTTTTTACGGTCAGTGGGACGTTGCTCGCCTTTGCCGAAAGGACTATTTTATCTACGCCGTATCTTTCGAGCGCGGCGACGTTTTTAAGCGCGCTCTCCGCAAGCGACACCTCGCTCCTGCCGTACTTTGCCAGAAACTCTTTTTCAATACTGCCTGAGTTGGAACCTACCCTTACCGCGACGTCGGAATGAATCAACGCCCTGGCGACTTCCTCAACGTTTTTTTCGGAGCCGATATTGCCGGGATTGATTCTGATTTTATCCACTCCTGAGTCAATCGCTTTAAGCGCGTATTTATAATTAAAATGGATATCGGCGACAAGCGGAATCGAGATTCTTTTTTTGATTTCGCTCAACGCTTTCACGTCGTCGTCATCTTTAACGGACACTCTGATAATGTCGCAACCCAAAACTTCCAATTCGGCAATTTGCCTTACAACATCGTTGATTTTTGAAGTTTTTATGTTAGCCATAGACTGAATGGCAACCGGATTTCCGCCACCTATGACGACGTTACCTATCTTAACTTGCTTAGTCATTTTTCACTCTCGAATTCATTTCGTAAATTATTCTGAGCCCGTTCAGCGTGAGCGTGCGATCGAACTTATCGATGCAGGAAGCGTGCTTATAAATTATATATCCCATACCTCCCGTGGCGATAACTTTCGCATCGGGACGATTCAGTTCCTCTTTGATTTTTTTGACGATATTATCAACCAATCCCGCAAAGCCGTAAACAACGCCCGCCTGCATACAGTTGACCGTATTTTTAGCGAGGATAGACGGCGGGGTTTCGAGTTCGATATTAGGCAGGCTTGCCGTGTTGTTGACAAGAGAATCGAGCGAACCTTTTATTCCGGGAGAAATAACGACGCCGATAAGTTCGCCTTTCTCGTTTATTATATCGAACGTGGTGGCAGTACCGAAATCTATGCAGATTATCGGCGCGCCCTTGCCGTAACGATGGATGGCGCTGACGGAATCGACAATTATATCCGCCCCCACTTCGCGCGGGTTATCCGCTTTCACGTTAAGCCCCGTTTTCACGCCCGGACCGACGATGAGCGGCGTTAAACCGAGATAGTCCCTGCACATATGCTCCATCGTGTAATTAAGCGACGGAATGACCGACGACATAATAACTCCGTCGATTTTTTCGCGCGGAATATCCGCAGACTTCAGCAAATCCCGGACTATAACCCCGTATTCGTCGCTCGTGGCGTTTCTTTGCGAAGTAACCCTGAACGAAGCCTTCATTTCGTCACCGTCGAAAATGGCGTATTTTATATTTGAATTTCCTATATCTATACAAAAAATCATTGTTTTTTTACTACCTTAATTATTCTGTAAACTGACGGAGCAAGCAAAAGATTTATCGCGAATTCCACAAGAAAATTAATTCCTGCGCAACCGATAATCAAAAAGTACATAACGGATGTGCCGCTCTGAACGAAGTTCGCGTTTAACGTGTCGCTCATAAAAAGCGCGCCGACAATGAAAAGCGACGTATTGACGATCGGGGCGATTGCAGCCGCCGAAAAAACAGCCGCCGTTTTATTTTTTTTCGATACCAAACTATATACAACGCCCGCAAGAGCCCCTGCCGCCGTAGCCTTCACGATGCAAGTCAATATCGTTAAAACGGGATGATCGGAAAAAAGTATAAACGTGAACTGATCAACCCCGACGATACCCATAATAAGCGTTATCGCGCCGAATAAAAAACCTAAAATCGCGCCGCCGGGTACACCGGTCAGAATCGCGCCGAGCACAATCGGCACAAGCACGAACGACAATTGCACCGTTCCGATCCGGAAATAACTGCCGAAAATCTGCAGAATGACGACAAACGCGCCGAGTATACCTAAAACAGCAATGTTTTTAGACGTGAAAAAGCCTTTTTTTTCTTCCATTTTTTGCCTCCGATCGAGTTTCTTAAAAGAATACCCGTTAGAAAAATAAATAAAAATCCGTCAGACCTCATAGGTCTCCCTTTTGAGTATCCGCATTATAAATTATAATATATTTAAATTTTAAAAGCAAGTTTTTCGGGAAGGGCGATGTAACATTTTTGAGTAAAAAAAAGTATACTGATAATGATAGCGGTAACGCTACGAATATCACAGGAGGAAATATTTCAATGTTGAATTGTTTGGGAATCGGCGACAACTGTTGCCTTTGGATGCTTATCATCATCCTCATTCTTTGCTTGTGCAAAAACGGATGTTTGAACGGCATTATAGATAAGATCTGCGGCTGCGGATGCTTACTCCCCGTTCTTTTGCTTCTTCTTTGCTGCTGCAAAGGCGGAAAAGGCGGTCCGGACTTCGGATTCGGCGGCGGATGCTGCAAATAAACTAAGGTACATATAAAGGGGCGGCGAAAACCTTTGGGTTTTCGCCGCCCCGACTTTTTGGTTTTTGTAAAAATTTTAGTAAAAAATCGCCGTTATTTTATTGCAACGAAACCACGGGATTTTCTATTTCAGGGATTTCGTTCATTCTTAACAGTTCGAGAACAATCTGCGGTTCGTCGTTTTCATTCTCGGAAAGGTAATGAACACGCGCTCTCAGATGCACCCAGCCTTTGTTTTTGATTTTTACGGGCGCGTTGTAGCCGCATAAATGCCCGATGAGTTGAATGTCGTTTGCGCAACAAGTCATCGCGAGCCTGCCTGCGACGAAAGTATTTTCGGGCAGATTTTTAGACGTTACCGTCATACAGTCGAACTCGACTATTTTACCATCGTATCTCGAGCGATTATCGAAAGTATCGATGTAAAAAATCCCGAAATCGTCATCCGATATCTTCATTTCGTCGGCAATTTTATAAGGCAGTTCTTCAACAAAACTTACGGGGTTGCCGTCGGCGTCCAGAGTTATATAATAAGCGTCCTTATTGATAAGTTTAAGACTTCTCTTATAGCCTGCCATTTCGGGCGTTTCTTCGCATCTGTTCATAATAACTATGCCGGACGCGCCGACTATATCCTGAAATTTCTGACGCATATTATTGAAATACACCTTAAACGTGGACGCGTCGATTATTGTGAAAACCTGCTCAACGACGACGTAAGGCGGAAGTTTAATTTCATTCCAGTCCCACATTGCGTTTTCTTCGATAAAAAGCGCGTGCGGCTTGTTTACCCTGATAAGGTCGTTTATCTTTTCAACGGTAAAATCTTCGGGGGTATCAAACGAGTAATAAACGGCGTTTAACTTTGCGAGTTCCGCAGGATTATACTCGACTTCACCCTCCTCCGTGGAAAGAATCAACACTCTGCCTATATCTCCGAAATCGCCGTTTTTGAGCGAATCGACGATAAAAGTCGTCTTTCCGCTCTCCAGAATTCCTTTTACTATAACGGCGGGAAATGTTCTTGCCATAATTTAATCTCCGTTCCGACTCGTCCGATTATTCACCGAAAAACAAAGCCGCGATTTTTTCTTCGTCGATTTTGGAACCGATAACACAAACCTTGCCCGTATAGTCGGGTTCGCCGAGTCTGATTTCGTACTCTCCGGCAACAAGGTCGAAATAATACCATTTTTCATTATCCTTTGCCTTAACCACGCCTTTGGAACGCAGAATCACGCCGAGACCGGAATCTTCTTCGCAAAGTTTCCTGAGAATCGCGTCGAGTTCGTCATGAGAGAACGCAACCGGCGTTTCCTCGCCCCAACTCGTGAACACTTCGTCGGCGTCGTGACCATGATGATGGTGGTGATGCTCGTGTTCTTCTTCATCGTCGTGATGGTGATGGCAGCAATGGTCATGGTCGTCGTCATCTTCGTCGTCATCATGGTGATGATGATGCTCGTGTTCTTCATCGTCATCGTGATGGTGATGGCAGCAATGGTCATGGTCGTCGTCATCTTCGTCGTCATCATGGTGGTGATGGTGATGACAACAGCAATGATCGTCATCATCGTCATCATCGTCATCGTGTTCCGCTTTGAGCGATTCGAGAAGCGAATCCACGTTGTTCACGTCGCCTTCGAGAACGCTTAACAGTTTATTCGGTTCAAGTTCGGTGACCGGCGTCGTGACAATGGTTGCATGCGGGTTGAGCGATTTGATTAGTTCAACCGCCGCAAGAATCTTCTCCTCTCCGAGTTTGTCCGTTTTGGAAACGATAACCGTGTTCGCTTGTTTGATCTGATCGTCGTAAAACTCGCCGAAGTTTTTAAAATACATTTTGCATTTTCCGCCGTCGACAACCGTTGCGACGATGTTGATTTTGAGCGGTTCTTCAACCTTTTCTATCGCCTTGATTATATCGGAAAGTTTACCGACGCCCGACGGCTCGATTATGATTCTGTCCGGACTGAACTTCTCGACGATTTCCTTCATCGATTTTGAAAAATCGCCGACAAGAGAACAGCATATGCACCCCGAATTGATTTCCTTGATCTGCACGCCGCTGTCCTTTAAAAACGCGCCGTCGACGCCGATCTCGCCGAATTCGTTTTCGATTAAAACAACCTTTTCGTTTTTAAGGTCGCTTGCAAAAAGTTTCTTTATCAAAGTGGTTTTACCCGCTCCGAGAAACCCTGAAATTACGTCTATTTTAATCATACAAAACACTTCCTTTATATTGTTTGCCGCCCCGTCGCGTTTTAAACGCGACGGGGCGGATTTTAAACGTTTTTATTATCTTTTGGAAAGAACGTCCTTCTCGTACTTCATGATTTCGTCATACCAGGACGTATCGGCCGCAACTCCGCATTCCTTGCAGTATCCCGCCCAGATATCGCCGAACGGAAGAGTTTTCATTTCTTCCTGCATAACCATAAGTTTTGTGAAGTTCGCTTCATCCTGCAGGGCTTTAAGTTGCGCGTTAGGCGTAACCATTGCCATAAGAAGGGCTTTTTGCCAGCTTCTGATACCTACGGTCCACGCCGAAATACGATTGATGCTCGCATCGAAATAGTCGAGCGCCATATACACTCTGTCAAGCGCGTTGCATCTTACTATTTCCTTCGCCATTTCTCTGGTTTCGTCATCGAAAAGCAGAACGTGATCGGAATCCCATCTTACGCCTCTCGTAATGTGAAGCGCGATTTCCGGGAAGAAGCAAAGGAGAGCGGGGATCTTATCCGAAACGAGTTCCGTAGGATGATAATGTCCGTTATCCATAAGAGGAAGAACTCCGTCGTGCATTGCGGCAAAACTAAGAGTGAATTCCGCGCTGCCTGCGGTGTAGGATTCAACGCCGATACCGAACACCTTGGATTCTACGCAAGGTTTAACAAGATTTTTATCGAACGGTTCGGAAAGAATTTCTTCGATCGACTGTTTATAACGCATTCTCGGTCCCATACGATCTGCGGGAACGTCCTTGAATCCGTCGCCGATCCAGATATTCATAACGCAGGGGATACCCGTTTCTTTTGCGAAATATTCGGAAATTCTGATGCACGCCTTACCGTGGTTAACCCAGAATTTTCTTACTTCTTCGTCCGGACTTGTAAGCGTAAGTCCGTTTTTAACCATAGGATGGGAGAAGAACGTGGGATTGAAATCGATTCCCATTCCTCTTTCCTTTGCGAAATCAACCCATTTTTTGAAATGCTTGGGTTCGATTTTATCTCTGTCCACGAATTCGCCTTTTTCGAATATCGCGTAACAAGCGTGAAGATTGAGTTTCTTCGTACCGGGGCAAAGCGACATTGCCTTGTCCATATCCGCCATAAGTTGTTCGGGCGTTCTTGCTTTTCCGGGATAATTACCCGTCGTCTGAATTCCGCCTGTCAAAGGTCCGTCGTGATCGAATCCCGTAACGTCGTCACCCTGCCAGCAGTGAACCGCCAGAGGAACGGTTTTAAGTTTTTTGATTGCGGCGTCGGTATCGACTCCGTATTTTGCATACTCGGCTCTCGCACTTTCGTATCTTGATGCCATTTTAAAACTCCTGAAAATTTGTATTATCGGTTAACGCGACAAGGCACTCTGAACGCCTCCGCGCTTTACAACGCTATTATAATGTCTTTACGCGAGTTTTGTCAACTGAAAATGGGAATTAACAATTAAAAAAACCGAAAAAGCGTTTTTTATCACACTTTTTCGGCCGATGAACAATTATGCCGGTAAGACCGAGGTTCGTATTATTCTGGCATACAATTTCAAACTTCGACTTTTGTCGCGTTTTTACCGACCACGGCTACGGAATAAGCCGAAAAATCAAGTTCGTCGAGAAGTTCGTTAACCGCGTTTTTATCAAGAGCGCCCACCGCCGCAAGTTTCTTTTCCGCGTCAAACACTTTGCCTGTATTCAAAAGATATTTGCCGTAAAGAAGCATCTGCGAAGCGGTGCTTTCCTGCCCGAACGCGAAAGAACTTATCATCTGCGCTTTTCCGCGGTTGAATTCGTCGTCGGTTATACCGTTTTTCTTTATCTCCGTAAGAACGCGTTTTATTTCCTCGTAAGCAAGTTCCGCGCTTTTGGGGTTAAGCCCCGCGTAAACGGCAAACGTTCCCGTTTTAAGATAGCAACTCGGATAGGAATAAATCGTATAGCAAAGCCCCAATTCCTCTCTTATCTTCTGAAATAATCTGCTACTCATTCCCGATCCTGCGACGTTGTTTACAACGGACATTGCGTCGGCAAGCGGCGCGTCGTACTCTACGCCTTTGAATGCAAGCGCGAGATGAATCTGCTCTATATCTTTGTCTATCCGGATTTTAAACTGTTTGTTTTCTGTTTCGCCCGACAACAAAGCGTCGGACTTTGAAGAAGAAACGAACGGCGCAAAATATCTTTCGGTAAGTTTCATCGCTTCGTCGAACGAAATTCTCCCCGCAAAAGACACTATGATATTATCGGCGTTGTAAAAACGCTTTCTGAACGCCGTAATATGTTTTTTCGTGAAAGATTTTACGTTCTCCGCAGGGCCTAATATAGTACGCCCCAGACCTTGTTTACCGAAATAAGATTCCGAAAGCGCGTCAAGGCAAAGTTCCTCGGGCGTATCCGCGCACATATTTATTTCTTCGATAACGACGCCTTTTTCCTTATTCAGTTCGTCGGCTTTATACGTGGAGTTCAGAAAAATATCCGAAAGAAGTTCGAACGACCTTTCAAGTTCTGCCGTGGTGCTTTTAACGTAATAGCACGTCGTTTCTTTCGAGGTGAACGCGTTCACCTGAGAACCGATATCGTCGAACGCGGAAGATATCTCGAACGCGCTCATTTTTTCAGTTCCCTTAAAGGTCGTATGCTCGATAAAATGAGATATTCCGTTGTTGTTTTCGTCCTCAAGGCAACTCCCCGCGCCGACGAGGATTCCCGCGCTGACAGACATCATCGCGTCCATTGTATTTACGATTAATCTTAATCCGTTGTCGTATTTTTTGTAATTTACCATATTTTTCTTAAATTATGTATTCGTTTTTACGCGTTGACCGAGATGCATTCCGTCACCGTTCCGCATCTTAAGCCCGCCTGCTCGTAATATTTCAGAATACCCGGCAAGGCTTCGAGCGTATGCTTCTTCGGGTGCATAAGAACGATATCGCCGCCGGCAACGTTTTTTGTTGCCCTCGAATAAATGGTTTTTGCGTTTTTATCCCGCCAGTCGATGGTATCTTTACTCCACATTATCGTCCTGTAACCGAGTTTTTCAGCGACTTTTAACGTCGTAACCGAGAAAGAACCCGACGGCGGAGCGAAAAGTTTGATATCTACGCCAGTCGTTCGTTTTATCAGGGCGTGTAAAGTTTCCATTTCCGCCGTATTTTCGTCTTCGGAAAGTTTCGCGTGGTCGCGATGAAAATATCCGTGACTACCAAGTTCGTGTCCGTTTTCGATAATCTTGTTTATCGTTTCGATATTGTCGTCCGCCCAGCAGCCGCCGACAAAAAAAGTCGCCTTCGCGTTGTTTTCTTTCAGGACGTCAAGAATACCGTCAACGACGTCCGCGCCCTCGTACACGTTGAACGTGAGAGCGACGACGTTCCCGTTTCTGTTTCCGTGATAAATCGCCGAATAACTTTCGTTGCCCGATATAACCACCACGTCGCCCGGTAAAAAACACACGGCGATCACACCCGATACGATTACGGTAAGAATGATCGCCGTTATGACGTTTAACTTCCTGTCAGTTAGTTTTTTCAATTCGACTCACCTCTATACAGTATATTAGAAGAAAGTCGCGATTATTTCGTTTCAGCCGATAGTTTCCACGTCGAAGGAAATTTTGACGAGTTCTTTCGCTTCGTCGATCGTCTTAACCGCTCCGTCGTAAAGAAGTTGAGCGATAATGTTTCCGATTGCGGTCGCCTCGACGGGACCCGCCATCACTTTAAGCCCGGTGCGTTTTGCGGTGAGTTCGTTGAGGTAACCGTTCATCGAACCGCCTCCGACGATGTGTATGGTTTCAAACTTATAACCGGTTATGCTTTCGATAGTTTTAACGGCTTTCGCATAGCAAACCGCAAGGCTGTCGTAAACGCAGAGCGCGATTTCACCCGGAGTTTCCGGAACTTTCTGATTCGTTTCTCTGCAATATTCCTGTATTGCGGCAATCATGCTTTCGGGCGCAAGGAATCTCTGATCGTTTACGTCTACGATCGAATCAAAGCCCTTAACAGCCTTCGACATAACGACATAGTCGCCCCAACTGTATTTTTTCTCGTGTTCGCGGCGGACGTTCTGAATCATCCAGAGCCCCATTATATTTTTAAGGAATCTCGTGGATTTATTATATCCGCCCTCGTTCGTGAAATTCGCTTCGAGAGCCTCTTTCGTCGAAATCGCAACAGGGCTTTCGATGCCAAGGAGCGACCACGTTCCGCTCGAAATATAAAGAGGATGCCCCGTTTCGGGAACAGCCATAACCGCGCTTGCCGTGTCGTGAGTGGCGGTGAGAACGATATTCGTTTCGTATCCGATTTCCGCCGCTATTTCGGGCTTTACCTTTCCGACGAGGGTTGCGGGCTGAGCGAGTTCTTTGAAAAGTTTTTCGGGCAAACCGAGATCTTTAACCGTTTCCATATCCCACTCTCTCGTTTTCGCGCTGAGAAGTCCGGTCGTGGAAGCGTTGGTAAATTCGTTTTTCTTAACGCCCGTAAGAAGGAACGCGAAGAAGTCCGGCATCATAAGGAATCTTTCGGCTTTATCGAGTTTTCCGCTGAGTTTGTCGGTGTAAAGTTGATAAATCGTGTTATAAATCTGGAATTGAGAACCCGTTCTTTCGTAAAGTTTTTCAAAGGGAACGATAGAATGAACTTTCTTTATCGGTTCTTCCGTTCTCGAATCTCTGTAAGCGTATACGTCGCCGATAACTTCGTCATTCTCATCGAGAAGCGCGTAGTCTACGCCCCAGGTATCGATGCCGACCGACACCGGGATTTTTCCGATTTTTTTACACTCTTTAAGTCCGTCGACTATGTTTTTGAAAAGTTTGCGGTAATCCCAGACGAGATGTCCGTCTTTTTCGTCCATTCCGTTTTCAAAACGGTAAACTTCTTCGAGTTTAAGTTTTCCGTCTTCGATGTGAGAAAGAATGTGTCTGCCGCTCGACGCGCCGATATCTATTGCAAGAAAATATTTTTCCATAATTTGTTGCAGGTTGCCCCGCCCCTCCGAATTATTTCAATTATATAATATAATAATTTATATTTTTTTGCAAGGGTTTTACAACAATTTTTATAAGGGTTTGCAACAATCAGACTTCGATTTTCTCTTTTTTTACCGTTTCTTTTATTTTTTCGACCGAACGCTTCTCTATTCTCGAAATATACGACCTCGAAATTTTCAATAATTTCGCCGTTTCCCTCTGAGTTAACGGTCTGCCGCCTTTCAATCCGTATCTGAGGCAGATGATTTTGTATTCTCTCGGCGACAGACATTTTTCCATAACCTCGATAAATTTATCTTTTATCAACTTATTTTCCACTTTAGCGAGAACGCCGTCCTCTTTTTCCGCAATAAGGTCGAGAATAGTCAACTCGTTTCCGTCTTTATCCACACCGACGGAATCATAAATGGAAACGTTATTTTTGTATTTTTTATTTGAACGCAGAAGCATAAGAATTTCGTTCTCGATACATCTCGCCGTATAAGTTGCGAGTTGAGTTCCTTTCGACGGGTCAAACGTGTTTATCGCCTTTATCAGACCTATCGAGCCGACGGAAATAAGGTCGTCGGCATCCTCCGCGCCCTGATATTTTTTCGCAATGTGAGCAACGAGCCTTAAATTATGTTTTATCAGGATGTCTCTTGATTTTTTATCGCCGTTTTCGCGGAACGCGGCAAGATATTTCGCTTCGTCCTCGGGAGATAAAGGCTTAGGAAAACTATCGCCTCCGACTCCGGAACAGAAAAATATGAGTTTGGATATTATAAAATCAAGAAAATCAAAAAACATAGACTTACCCCTCAGGATAAATCTATGTCGAATTTATTAACATTATGAAGTTTTTTGTCGTTTGGATTTCAATAAATATTCGGACGAATAAACCGGATAAAACTCACTTGCGCAAAATATCTCCCGCCGAAACTTTGATATCGGAATAAATCCTGAGTTTTTGCTGAACCAACTTGGCGTCCTCGATTTCATTGCCGTCCTCGTCGGTCATTTTGTCGATGACTATGACGGAATTGAAATTATCGTTCGGAGTGAGAATTTCGAGCGCGTCGCTTTTTTTGAAACGATTACGCATCTCAACGACGAAATACCCTTCGTCGTTCGTCCCCTCGATAACGTTTGCGACAAACTGTTTTTCGCCCGCGGATTGAGAATCGGAATAATTAACCGTTTCATCGTTACCCCCGAGCATATACGCCGTGGTGAAAACGCGGTGATTCGTCTTTAAAAGTTCGTCGTAAAACATTCTGTTTTCTTTGTATTTATCGCCGATTTTATAGAAACTGTCTATCGCTCTTCTATAGGCGTTTATCACCGTAGCAAGATAATACTCGCTCTTCATTCTACCCTCGATTTTCAAAGAGCAAACGCCCGCGTCGGACATTTCGTCGATGTGATCGATCATATTCAGGTCTTTACTGTTAAGGATATACGAGCCTCTTTCGTCCTCTTCTATCCCGAAAAACTCGCCGCCTTTGGATTTTTCTCTGAGTTCGTATTGCCAACGGCATGCCTGAACACATTCGCCGCGGTTAGCATCCCTGCCGTTAAAATAATTCGACAAAAGGCATCTGCCGCTGTAAGAAATACACATCGCTCCGTGAACAAAGGCTTCGAGTTGGGTTTCCGGGCAAAAATCCGATATTTCTTTTATGTCGGAAAGAGATAATTCCCTTGCGAGAACCACCCGTTCAAGCCCGAGATCGCCCCAGAATTTAACCGCGTATTTATTAAGCGTGTTCGCCTGAGTGGAAAGATGAATTTTCAATCCGGGCGCAACCTGTCTGCATAAGGATATCAATCCGACGTCGGTTATAAGCACGGCATCGACGCCCGCTTTTTTGAGGAAACGGAAATAATCCGCCGCTTTTTCAAAATCGGAATTTCTCGCAAAAATATTGACGGTAACGTAGATTTTGACGTTTTTTTCGTGAGCGAATTTAACCGCTTCCACGATTTCTTCGTCCGAGAAATTATCGGAAAAAGCACGAAGAGAAAAATTCTTCCCTCCGAGATACACGGCGTCCGCGCCGTAATAAACGGCGGTTTTAAGTTTTGAAAAATTGCCTGCGGGAGCAAGCAGTTCCAATTTTCTCATAGGTTTCCGTTGCCGACAAAGTTCAGCGCGAGCATTGACGGCATAATAGTAACTATTTTTTGTATGATATGCTGATACCGTCGCCCGTGTCGGAAACAGCGGTTATAAAGTCCTTATCCGCAGAAATCGTTTCAAGAAAACTGCGCATATTGTTCCTTATCGTGTTATGCCTGTGCGGCGTTTTGACCTCGCCCGTTATATAACCGCGGAACAGAACGTTGTCCGCAAACAACACGCCGCCGCTCACCATCTTCTCTTTTATCTTCGGGAGAAGGTCTTTGTACTTCGATTTGTTACAATCGAGAAATACGAAATCAAACCCGTCGCCGACTTCGCCCACGACTTCCGTCGCTTCGCCAAAAAACGTAAAAACTCGTGAATTTACCTGAAATTTTTTAAAGTTTTTCATCGCTTCGTCTTCTGCCGGACGGTATCTCTCGATAGTGTAAAGAGTCGCTTCGGGGCAAGCGTTCAGAAGGGCTATCCCGGAACAGCCGACCGACGTTCCGAATTCGAGAATCTTCTTCGGCTTGACGAGTTTCGCAACGAGAATAAGGCTGTTAAGGCTTTCGGTAAGAATCGTTGCGATTCCTCTGCTTCTATACTCGTTTCTCAACGCGATAAGGTCTTCCGGCACGGCGTTTTCCGCGCTTTTTATCGCAAGCAACTTTACGTATTCGTGCATTATACTTCGGTTAAAACGGGAATAATCATCGGGCTTTTCTTAGTCTTTTTGATAACGTAATTCCTGAGATTCTTCCTGATTGTGTTCCTTATTTCGCTTATATCTCCGACGGATTTAACGTCGAAAGAATTCACCGTTTTTATAACGATATTTTTCGCTTCGGCAACCTGTGCCTCGGAAAGAATCGAACCCTTGTTGATTATATCCGGTCCTTGAATAATTTCGCCGGTATCCTCGGAAACGCAACAAACGGCGATAATCAAGCCGTCCTCGGCAAGATGCTTTCTGTCCTTGACGACGTTTTCGCTGTCGTCAATCGAAAGTCCGTCGATATATCTCGTGCCGGACTGGAATCTGTCGCCTCGTTTCATACTCTTCGGGGTAATTTCGATCGTATCTCCGATATCGGCGATAAGCATATTCCCGTCTTTCATCCCTATTTCCTTCGCAAGACGACAATGTTTTTTAAGATGTCTGTACTCGCCGTGTACGGGAATGAAAAATTTAGGCTTCAGAAGGGTGTGAAGCGTTTTCAACTCTTCCTGACAAGCATGCCCCGAAACGTGAATTTTCGTAATAGATTTATAAACGACTTCCGCGCCTTTGCGGTAAAGGTTGTTGATTACCTGATAAATGCTCCTCTCGTTGCCGGGAATGGGCGAAGCGGAAATGATAATCGTATCGTTATTGCCGACCTGAACCTGATTATATTCGCCCGCTGCCATTCTCGTGAGCGCACTCATCGGCTCGCCCTGACTGCCCGTGGAAACTATAACGAGATCTTTATCGGCGTAATTTTTGATTTTTTCAATGTCTACGACAAGGTTTTCGGGAATAGAAATTTCGTTTACCCTCGTTGCCGCGTCTACGACGTTAAGCATACTTCTGCCCGAAAATGCAATTTTTCTCTTATGTTTTTCGGCAAGATTGATTATTTGTTGCAATCTGTGGACGTTCGTCGCGAAAGTCGCAACGATAAGCCTTCTTTTCGCGTTATCGGCAAAAAGTCTGTCGAGAGTTTCGCCCACGACGTGTTCGCTCATGGTGTAGCCTTCCTGCTCAACGTTCGTGGATTCGCAAAGAAGGAGCGTTACGCCCTTTTTGCCGATTTCCGAAATTCTCGGAATGTCGATCATTTCGCCGTTTATCGGCGTGAGATCGATTTTGAAATCGCCCGAATGATAAACTATACCGACGGGCGTTGTTATCGCGAGAGCGCAACTGCCGGGAATGGAATGGTTGACGTGGACGAATTCCACCGAGAAACAGCCGAGTTTCACCACTCCGGACGGTTTGATGCAATTAAGCGAATAGTTCTGAACTCTTTGCTCGATGAGTTTATGCTCGCAAAGCATAAGAGTGAGTTTCGTTCCGTAAACGGGAACGTTGATTTCCTTTAAAACGTACGGCAGACCGCCTATGTGGTCTTCATGGCCGTGCGTTAAAACTATACCTCTTATTCTGTCCTTGTTCTGAACGAGATAAGAAATATCGGGAATAAGCAGGTCGATACCCGGCATATCCGCGTTGGGAAAGGTAAGACCGGCATCGATTATGATTATGTCCTTACCGTATTCCAGAGCGGTCATATTTTTGCCGATTTCGCCGACTCCGCCTAAAAATCTGACTTTCAATGATTTTTTATTGTTCAATTTTGTATACTCCGTTTTGTCGGAAACACGAAAAGACGCCCGAACGATTTTATTGCCCGGGCAGGAAGATTATCGGTTTTCGAGTTCTTCGATACTCTTGACTATCTTTTCTTTAATTTCCGTAAATTTTGTTAATTTCGCTTTTTCGGCGTCAATGAGAGCCTTCGGCGCTTTTGCGACGAATCCCTGGTTGGAGAGTTTTCCCTGCGCTCTTACGATTTCGTTTTCCGTTTTTTCGAGTTCGCCTTTGAGTCTTGCAAGTTCTTTGTCGTAATCCACGAGTTCGCCGAGAGGGATGTAGATTTCCGCTCCGTCAAGAATTTTGGAGATGACTTTTTCGTTTATTTCTTCCTTATTTTCGACGTATTTGATATCCCCTACGTTTGCGAGTTTACGGATATAAGACGCGCTGTTTTCGATAAGGCGTTTATTAGCCGTAACGACGTAAATATCGACTTTCGCCGACGGTGCCGCGCCCGTTTCCGCTTTGATGTTTCTTACGGACTTTATTATGTTCATAATTTTTTCCGTTGCAGCTCTTTCCTTTCTGTAAGCGAGTTTTGCGTTATATTTCGGAAAATCCGAAACCATAATGCTGCCCGCGGTTCCGGGAATATGGTCGTAAATTTCTTCCGTAACGAACGGAATGAACGGGTGAAGAAGTTTGAGCATGTTTTTGAGAACGTAACAAAGCGCGCTGACCGTATTGTCTTTCTTTTCGTTATCCTCGCCGTATAAAACAGGCTTGCAAAGTTCGATATACCAGTCGCAGAAATCCGACCAGACGAAATCCTGCAACGCGGCGCAGGCAAGACCGATCTCGTACTTCTCCATATTTACGGTGACGTCCTTGACAACCGAATTGAGTTTGGAAACGATCCATTTGTCAACCGGCGTAAGTTTAATATCGGCAAGTTCGTTTCTGATATTTCTGCCTTCACAGTTCATCAGAACGAAACGCGAAGCGTTCCATATCTTATTGATAAAGTTTCTGCATCCTTCGAGTTTTTCCGCAGAATATCTGATATCGTTACCGGCGGAAATACCGTTAAGCAGACAATATCTGAGCGTATCCGCGCCGTATTTATCGATAATTTCGAGCGGGTCGACGCCGTTGCCGAGCGACTTACTCATCTTTCTGCCCTGAGAATCTCTGACTATTCCGTGAATAAGAACGTCCTTGAACGGAATTCTGTCCATATGCTCTATTCCGCTGAAAATCATTCTCGCAACCCAGAAGAAAATTATATCGTAAGCGGTGACGAGGACGTCCGTGGGATAGAAATATTCGAGTTCTTCCGTTTTTTCGGGATAACCGAGCGTGGAGAACGGCCAGAGCGCGGAACTGAACCAGGTGTCGAGAACGTCCTCGTCCTGATGGAATTTCTTTCCTCCGCACTTCGGACAGACCGTCGGTTCTTCTTTGGCGACTACGGTTTCGCCGCACTCGTCGCAATAATAAGCCGGGATTCTGTGTCCCCACCAGAGTTGACGGGAAATACACCAATCCTTGATGTTTTCCATCCAGTTATAGTAAATCTTCGTAAATCTCGGCGGAGTAAACTTGATGCTCTTTTTTCTCACCGCGGAAATAGCCGGTTTTGCGAGAGGTTCCATTTTTACAAACCACTGCTTGGAAACGATAGGCTCGACCGTGTCGTGACAACGATAGCAATGCCCGACGTTGTGCGCGTGCGGCTCGATTTTTTCGAGGTTGCCGATAGCCTGCAGTTCTTTAACCACCGCTTCTCTGCATTTGTAACGACTCATTCCCGCATATTTTCCGGCGTTTTCGTTCATAATCGCGCCGTCGTCCATAACGCGGATAACGGGAAGATTGTGACGAAGCCCGACCTCGAAGTCGTTCGGGTCGTGAGCGGGAGTGATTTTAACCGCGCCCGTTCCGAATTCAACGTCTACGTAATCATCCGCGATAACCGGAATTTCCCTGCCGACGATAGGCAGAATAAGCGTTTTGCCTACGATATCTTTATATCTCGGGTCTTTGGGGTTAACCGCTACCGCAGTGTCGCCGAACATAGTTTCAGGGCGCGTCGTGGCGACAACAAGATATCTGTCGCTGTCCTTAAGATAATATCTGAGATGCCAGAAGAAAGACGGTTCTTCGACGTATTCCACTTCCGCGTCCGAAAGCGCGGTTCTGCAACGAGGACACCAGTTAATTATTCTCTTTCCCTGATAAATCAAACCTTTATCGTAAAGATTTACGAAAACTTCCTTAACCGCTCTCGAACATCTGTCGTCCATCGTAAAAGCGAGTTTCGACCAGTCGCACGAAGAGCCGAGCCTTTTGAGTTGCTCGACTATTCTTCCGCCGTACTTGTTTTTCCACGCCCAGGCTCTTTCGAGAAATCCTTCTCTGCCGACGTCCTCTTTGGTAAGTCCTTCGGCTTTCATCTGATCGACTATTTTAACTTCGGTCGCGATAGACGCGTGGTCCGTTCCGGGAAGCCATAAAGCCTCGTAACCCTGCATTCTCTTAAAACGAATGATACTGTCCTGTATGGATTCGTCAAGAGCGTGACCGATATGCAGTTGCCCGGTGATGTTCGGCGGCGGCATAACGATCGTGAAAGGGATCTTTTCTCTGTCGGGCTTAGCGGTAAAATAACCCTTTTCAACCCACTCCTTGTATATTCTCTCCTCGAAATCCAAAGGATTGTAAGTTTTGTTCATCTCCATATTTTTCTCTCCGAAAAAGTTATAACTTATTTATTATAATATAAAATACAAGTTTTGTCAATTAAAAGAATATAAGCATATGATATATTAACCAAAGTATTTGTCGCGATCACCGTCTTTGCGCCGTATTTGCCGCAAGCGATTTTTTCTCGCGGCTCTCGAGGCTTTGGCTAAAGGAGATTATATATGAAAAAAATTACGGCGATTTTTCTCGCTGTCTGTTGTCTGCTCTTTTCCCTTGCGGGATGCGGCGACGAAAAAAATAAACTTGTGAAACTGCGCGTTAACGAAGTTACGCATTCTATATTTTACGCGCCGCTTTACATTGCCGTGGAAAACGGTTTTTTTGAAAAAGAAGGGCTGGAAATCGAATTGACAAACGGCGGCGGAGCGGACAAATCGATGACCGCGTTGCTTTCCGGAAACGCAGACGTAGGGCTTATGGGCGTCGAGGCGGCGATTTACGTTTATAAAGAGGGTAAAACCGACTATCCCAAAGTTTTCGGTCAACTGACCAAACGCGACGGCTCTTTCCTCGTTTCCAGAAAATCCGAACCCGATTTTAAATGGGAAAACCTTGAAAACAAGACTGTTCTTGCCGGAAGAACGGGCGGAGTTCCCGCGATGACGTTCGAATACGTCGTGAACAAACACGGACTTAAAAACGGAGAAAACATAACGCTTAACAACGACGTGGCGTTCAATCTCATGGGACCGTCTTTCGAGGGCGGAACGGGAGATTACACCACTCTTTTCGAACCGCTTGCAAGCGAATATGCGAAAGCGGGAAAAGGTTATATCGTCGCGTCGGTCGGCAAAGAAAGCGGCGAGATACCATACACCGCTTTTATGGCGTCAAAGAGTTATATCGAGAAAAACGGCGAACTTATCGAGAAATTCCTGACCGCGTTGCAAAAAGCGATTAAATATCTCGACGAAACGGATAAAGCCGTCGTTGCGGAAAGCATACTGAAACAATTTCCCGGAACCGCTCTGACATCCGTTAAGGACTCGCTCGAAAGTTATCTTTCTATCGACGCCTGGACGAAAAACATGAGCATGACCGAAACCGCTTTCAACAATCTTCAGATCGTTATGGAAAACGCCGGCGAACTCGACGAACGCGCCGATTACGGAGCGATCGCTTACAACGATATCGCCGAAAAAGTTTACGGAAAAATATACGGCTGAAAATTACGGGGATACCATGGTTAAAACCTGTAATACCGTAAAACCGAAACGGTATCGCGGCTGAAATACGGAATAAGGAAAACGCAAATGATAAACGAAATACTTAATTTGAAAAACGTTTCTCTCGCCTATCAGACCGACACGGACGAGATTCGCGCTCTCGACTCCGTATCTTTTGGCGTCGGAAACGGCGAATTCGTCGCCATAATAGGTCCTTCCGGTTGCGGAAAAACGAGCGTGCTTTCCATTATCGCGGGGCTTTTGAAACCGAGCGGCGGCAAGGTTACGCTTTATGGCGAAGAAATCGGAAAAGGCAAAAATTCGATCGGATATATGCTGCAGAAAGACGAATTGTTCCCTTGGAGAACTATCGAACAGAACGCTTATCTTCCGCTCGAAGTGAAGAAAATAAAAAATGAAACGGAAAAACGCAAAGTCGACGTTTTGCTGAAAAAATACGGCTTGTGGGAATTCAGAAAAAAATACCCGTCGCAATTATCGGGCGGTATGCGTCAAAGGGCGGCGCTTATCCGCACGATGGCTTCGTCGCCCGATTTACTGCTTTTAGACGAACCGTTTTCCGCACTCGATTATCAGACGAGGCTCGCCGTGTGCGACGACCTTTACGATATAATAAAAAAAGAAAAGAAAACCACGCTTTTAGTGACGCACGACATCTCGGAAGCGCTCTCCACCGCCGACAGAATAGTCGTTCTTTCTAAGCGACCTTCGAAAGTTCTGAACGTTCACGTTATCGATCTCGATAAAACGGTTTCGCCTCTTAAACGAAGAGAAGATCCGGGATTTTCGAGATGGTTCGAAAGGTTATGGAGGGAATTGAATAATGATTGACAAAAGCAAAATTTCCCGCGAGCGACTTCTCTACCTGAAGAAAAAACGCAACTCGAAAATATTCGTTATTTTTATGCGAGTGTTTATACTCTGCGCGTTTTTTGTTTTATGGGAAATACTCGCCCGGACGGGCGTCATAGACAGTTTTTTATCCAGCAGTCCCTCGAGAATATTCAAAACGCTGAAATCGCTTCTGGTTTCCGGCGAACTATGGATTCACGTAGGCACGACGGTTTACGAAACGGTTATCGGTTTTTTGATTGCCACGGTTCTGGGTACGGCTATCGCGCTTGCGTTATGGTGGTCGGAAAATTTCAGGCGCATAGCGGAGCCTTACATTATCGTTCTTAATTCTCTGCCCAAAATCGCGCTCGGACCGATAATCATCGTATGGTTCGGAAGCGGCGTTAAATCAATCGTTTTTATGACGGTAATAATAACGATAATCGTGACGATAATAACGATGCAGAACGGTTTTCTTGCGGCAGACAAAGGCAAAACTATGCTCCTCGAATCGATGGGCGCAAGCAAATTCACGATAATGAGAAAACTCGTTCTTCCGCAAAGCATACCGACCTTTATTTCGTGCCTGAAAATCAACGTCGGAATGGCGTGGATAGGCTCGATAATGGGCGAATATCTGACTTCCAGACAAGGAATAGGTTATCTCATCGTTTACGGCGGGCAGGTTTTCAAACTCGATCTCGTGATGGCTTCGACGGTGATACTCTGCATTCTTGCGGGAGTAATGTACGCGCTCGTCGCTTTGCTCGAGAAGTTGTTATCGAATCACTGACGGCAAAAAAATCGCCGTCGGCAGACGAAGAGTCACACGCGTGCAAAGAATTGATCGCGAATAAAACGCACAGCGCGATAAAATACGCCGCGCCGAGAAAACCGAAAACGGGATAAACGATTTCGACGAAACTCGAAAACCCGAATCTCGACAGCATAACAAAGACGAGCGTGATGACGATTTTCTGTAAAACGCTCGTCTTTCCTTTTGCGAGTGCGAAGGCTGAGTAAGCCGAAGCGACAAGAGTTGTAATAATTGAAAAAAAACTTATGACAACGGCGATTTTTGAATAAATTACGTTATCGCGCAAAGCCGATAAAAACGGCATATCGCCGGATTTTCCCCGAACGCGCAACGCGATACACAAAATACACGCGCACAAAACAAAAGATACGATAAAAGCGGCGATCATCTTTTTCGCGACGGAAAATCCTTTGAGAGAATCGGATATAACTTTCGATGAAAGCAGGCAATTTATCCCGACATACAACAACGGAAAGCCTGCGCCGCCAAATCCCGACGGACTCAAATTTGAGATAAAATCCCATTCTTTCGGCAACGATAGCACGACCACAAAGACAAGGACAAACGGCATGACGAGCAACGAAACGACGTACATCGCTCCGACGCCTTTCAAACATATAAAAAATGAAAAAATCACAGTGATTATCGTAAATATTTTATAGTTTTCCGTGTTATGGAAAAGCCCTGTGAACAAACTTCCGAATAAAGAATTCAGCGCGGCGGTCATACACGACGCGATAACTATTCCCGTGACGGCAACGACAAAACCGACGACTTTGTTAAGAGCGTTCTCCTCACATACCGAAAGTAAAAAAATGAAAAGAAAGAAAAAAACAAACGCGGCATAAACCCCGGACAGTGAAAAATCGCGACAAAAGAAAACCGAAATTTCCTTGCCGGTTATAAACCCCGCGCCGATAACGCTCCCTATAATCGTAAACACCGAACCGAATAAATTTAAAAAAGTCCTTTTCATATTCTAATCTATGAAAAAGACTTTAATTTTATTTTTTATGCCGGGCGAATTATGCCCGTCGATTTATTTTTTGAATTTAACTTCGCACTCTCCGCCGAGTTCCTCGATCGCGTTTTTGAGTTCTTTAAAATCATAATACGTTATCCCGTCCTTGGCAACGAGTTCGTGAAGAACAGGCAAAGCCCGTTCGTCGCCGTAACGCGCGACGTAACCGGCATTGAGAGCAAGGTTCTTCTCATCGTTTTTTAACTCGTTGCACAATATCGCGGTGATTCTGTCATCTCGCGTCATTCGCGACATTATTTCGATAAGATTCTCTTTTCCTCCCGTGTTTTCACCGTAAACGGCAATTATTTTTTCTTTTACCTCGTCGCCCTTTTCTCTCAAAAGTTCGGTGAGCGCCTCCGAAAGACTTTCGCCCGTCTTTTCTTCGGTTATTATATCAACGAATTTTTCGAGTTCTTTTTGCGGAATATCGTCACCGAGAAGATTTACCGCGTAAGTCGAAAGTTCGTCGTTGCCGTCGGCAGAAATAACTTTGCAAAGTTTATCCGTCAACCCGCCCCGCGCTTCTATTTCGTCGCATAAAAAACTCGAAACCTCGACGCCGCTCTCGACGCTTTCTTTAAGAGAATCGATTAGTTCATCGTCCGTGAATGCTTTAAAATAATCGCGAGGACTTTTCCCGCCGAGTTTTTCATCAGGCTCATTGCCGAACGAAACGTAAAGTTCAGGCACGCGGTTTTCAATTTCTTCCTCGGTCATTTTGCCGAGATTTTCCGCTATGTATTTTTTGAAATAGGCTTCGAAAAGCCCGTCGATATCAATCATTTTCCTTTTTTTTCGCATAGGCTATAAGCCTTGCGACCTCCTCCTTTTCAGCATCGAAAAAATTGTAAATCGTATCCATATCGGCATGACGGTTTATTCCCGAATAAATAAACATCGCGCAGGCGATAACCCGCAGATCCGTAAAATCGGAAAACCCGCCGTTTTTACGCATCGTCGATTCCATTTCGGTCACTCCGACAGCGAGTTGTTTCATTTCCTTATCGAAATATATCGAAACTCTCCCCGCAGCATAGGCGTAGGCTTGTCTGAACGCAATCGGAACATCCGGGCCGAACACGGGGACAAACGCCTTGATTTTTTTAAAAATATTAGAATATACAACGGACACTTCGCTGTGATCGGTTATCTCGCCCGTTTCAACAAGCAAAGAGAAAATGCGGATTTTTACATCGTCCGAAAGGGCGGGATTGATAAGTTGATTTCTTAACAACCCTATCAGAGTTTTGTTTTTCGCGCGGGCGGCATAAACGGCAATCGCCATCTGAGCCGTCTGGTTTCCGCCGATAAAACACCACTCTGCCGTTTCTTTGATATACGCTTCCGAATACTCCCCTTTTTCAGCCGTTCCGCCGAAAAGTTTTTTTATCGCTTCAAGCCTGCGATCTATCTCCGTTTTCTGCAAATCGAAAATCAGCGGCAATCTCTTCGGCACGCTCTGATCTCCGTCGCAAGCCCTTTCGGCAATTCTCAGATAATACAGTGCAACAGGATTGAGCGAATAAATATACGCTTTTTTCAGATATATAACCGCCTTGTCGTATCTATTCAGATTGTACAGGAGCAGTCCGCGAAGATACGAACAATTCGTGTCGTCGGGGGCGAGCCGCATAATTTTATCCGAAACCGCAAGCGCTTCTTCCGGATAACCGAAATCGCACAAAACGGACATTTTCCGATTGAGAATCTCGGTACTGTCGGAATCGACTTCAAGCAGTTTTCCAAAATACTTTTCGACCTTTTCCTCGTCGCCCGCCTGAGCGTAACATCCCAGCAAAAGATTATAAGCGTTCACGTCGTTTTTATCGATCGACACGCACTTTTCGAGAATTTCGCAAGCGTCGTATTCTCTGTCAAGACAAAACAAACCGTAGGCTTTTTCGTAAAGCGCTTTTTCGTAAAACTCGCTCTTGTCGGAAACCTTCTCGGCAGAAGCGACAGCGGAAATATAATCTTCTCTTTTATTTTCTTCAACAGCGGCGCGATAATTGTTTTCGTCGATTTCTTCGCGTTCCGACTCTGCCGAGATAACGTTGAAGCGAGGCTTGTCGTCGGTTGAAACAGCGTCAACGTATTCGTCCAGAATATCGTCGTAAACACATTCCCCATAGTCGCCGAGCGCGAGTTGTTTATTGAAATAAAACCCCGCAAGTTCGAGATTGTCGAGAAAGAAAAAATTTGCCCCGAGTCCGTTATAACCGTCTATAACGTCGGTCTTTCTGCACTTCGATAAGAAACGGAACCAGAAAATCACGGCGTTTTCGTAAAGTCCGAGTTCTGTGTAAATATCGGCGATGTGGCAAAGCACGTCGGTGTTCTTCGGTTCGGATTCCGCCGTATACAAAAGCGACGAAAGCGCGCCGACGTAATCGCCGTCGTCGCATCGTCTGTTCGCTCTTTCGTATTTAGACTTATCGTCTTTTTTGAATTTAAGAATCTTTCCCGACATTTTCGTTACCGAACAATCGCTTCTCGTCTTTCGCAAAATAAACGCACTTTTTTTCGCAGAATTCGCAAGAAACTTCTATCTTTCCTTCTTCCCGTATTATATCCGAGAACTCTTTTTCACCCAATGAAATCAGCACTTTATCGACGTATTCTCTGCTGCAATTACATCTATAACGCGTATCGTATTCCGTAAAATCGCAATCGGAGAAATACTTTTCGATCAGTCCTTTCGCTCCGATTTCGGAAATCATCCTGCTCACGGACGAAAATTCCGAAATGAGTTTTTCCGCTTTTTCGATATTCTCGTCCGCGCAACCGGGGAGAGGCTGAATAATCACCCCGCCCGCGCCGATACACTTGTTGTTTTTCACGAGTACGCCGACGGCAATCGCGGTCGGTTGTTGTTCGCTGTAAGCGTAATAGGACGCAAAGTCCTCGCCTATTTCACCGCTTACGAGCCTGCATTTTCCGACGTAAGGTTCTTTTAGTCCGAGATTTTTCACGACGGTAATAAAGCCGTCGTTTCCGACAAGTCCGCCCACGTCGAGTTTACCGTTTTCTTTTAACGGAAGATCCGCTCCGGGGTTTTCGATCGAACCTCTCACGTTCATTTTTCCGTCCGCCGCGACGACTATTTTGCCGCCGACGCCGTTCCCGCTTATCGTAATCGAAAGCCGTTCGTCATCGTTTTTCAAAGACGAAGCCATAAACGCCGCAACCGTAAGACATCTTCCCAGCCCCGCGGCGCAAAGAGGCGATAACTTATGAATCCTTATCGCTTCGTTGACGACGTCCGTCGTATCTAAAACGGACAGAGATATCTGCCCGTCGTATATCAATGTTTTGTAAATTTTTCCCATGTTTCGTTTATTCTTTTATCGCAACGAAGTTGACTCTCTCGTCGTTTTCGCTTACGCCGTTTTCCGTCTTCCCGAAAATTTCGACCGGAGTTAAACCGACCTCTTTCAGCGCGTTTTGGATAAATTCGACGCTGTGAGCATACTGAACGTGAGTTTCGTCCTTGCGGACGTATTTCTCTCCGTCTTTTATGAAAAACGTTAAACTCATGGTGAGTTTGTTTCCCGTAAGTTCGTTGAACCATAAAAGCGTAAGGTCGTCGAGATCTTCCGCGAATACGTTGTTTGCGAGAATATTTTTAATTTTATATTCGGACGAAACGTCGAAAATCAGCGAGCCGCCGGGTTTAAGATTTTTAGAAATCGACTTAATCGCTTTTCTCAGTTTTTCGCCGTCGAGATAGTTAAATCCGTCGTTAATCACGGTAACAAGGTCGAGTTTCTCAAAACTTCTGAAAGCCGCAAGATCCTGTTTTCTGTATTCGATATAAAGGTTTTCTTCGGCGGATTTTCGCTCTGCTTCGGTGAGCATTTCAGATGAAATATCACAGCCGGAAACGTCAAAACCCGCCTTCTTTAAAACCCTTGTAAAGTAACCGCTCCCGCAGGCAAGGTCGGCGCATTTTTTACCTTTCGCGTATTTTTCCGCAAGTTTCAAAACGCGCTTTCCCCACTCTTCGTAGCCGTCCTCATCCGCAAGGTTTTCATAATACCTCGAGAGAACGGAATAGGCTTTGCCGAATCCGTCTTTTAAAAGGCTCACTTTTCGTCTTTTCCTTCGTTTCCGGCGTTATCAGCCGTTTTTTTACCGTCCTTCTTTTCGTTGACCTTGTCGCCGCTCTCGCCCGCATCGACGGTTTCTTCTTTCATAAGATCGTCGATGGTTTCGGGTTTATCGTCGTCGTGAGCGTGTTCTTCGGCATACTTGTCGCTATCTCTGCGCATTGCTTCCTTCGTTTCCTCGAGTTTTTCAAGGTCTTTTCTGCCGAACGAAGCAGGCAACTCATAAAGTTCGACGTCGTAATCGGTTACGGGTTTGATACTCGAAGTGAGTTTCGTCTTCTCGATGATAAGTTCCTCGCCGTCGCTTTCTGTAGCGTTGCGTTTATAAATACCCCTGTTCTTCTTTGCGCCGGGTACTTTGTCGTTGATAAATTTATCGAACACCCAGTTGGAATAATTTGTCCAGATAAGCATAAAAATCGACAATCCCCAGACAACCAGAAGAACCAACACCAACGACATAAGAAGCGGAACGCCTATAAACAAAAGAAGAAACGGCAAAACCGCGAGGAACGCGAAGAATATATTTGTCGGCACGAGCGCGATAGTAAGAATAAACGCGTTTTTTATGAGTTTTCCGAACGAGAGTTTATACGTTACGCCGAGCGTAATCATATAAAGCGTCATAACGGAAACTATACCCATAATAAGATAGGTAATAACCTGAGCGACGATAAGCAGCCATCTTGTTCCCGAAGCGGTGTCGATAAGCACCTGCGCGAGGTTTACGGAAATAAGCGAAAAGCCCATTATTACCATATAGAATAACAGCGAAAAGAATACTACAAAGTAGTTCTGTTTAACGCCTTTCCAGAAATCGCTTCCTACGATAACGCCTTCCGCCCAGACCATGTTTCTCATAACGTAAAAGCCGCCCGAAAGCCCCACTGCCCCTACGGCAACGGCAATAATCGCGAATTTGAAAAATTCAACGTTCGTGTTAAGCGAAAGCGTAGCCGTAAGACCGAACACCGCGGGATACGCGGGATAACCTATTCCCATATTCTGCGAGAAAGGATATTGCGACACGAGATAGGATTTGTAAAGATAAGTGAAAACAATCAGAGCGATCAACGGAATGAAAAACAGCAACGTGAGCAAATTCAGTTTGAAATGCTTGCCGGTGTTGGTTTTGAAAACGTCCCATCCGAGTTGCCATCTGTTGGTCGGCAAAGTCGACGCGGCGTAAGATTCGGAACGCTCCGGTCCTTCTATCATTCTTGCAATAAAGCCTTTTTTAGCCATTTTAACCTCTTTTTCGCGAAGCCTGAACTTCGTTATTAATATTAAAGTAATTTGTCTAATATATAATATACTAAAAGCCGAATTTTCTCAATCGTTTACGCGGAAAAAGCGAAAAAAAATATTACTTTTCACAATAACCACGTTTTCAACGGGCAAATCGACGAATAAAATGTAAAGAGGTTCTCTAATGAAAGAAAGAATATTCGAAGGCGCGGCAACCGCGCTCTACACCCCGTTTTCCTCAGACGGAATCGATTACGACGCGCTCGGCGAACTTATCGAAAGACAGATTGCGGGCAAAATCGACGCCGTGGTAATTCTCGGAACGACCGGGGAAGCCCCGACCGTGACCGATAAAGAACGAGCCGAAATTATCAAATTTACCGTTTCGCGCGTTCGCAACAGAATTCCGGTAATCGTCGGTTGCGGCTCGAACTGCACAAAAAAATTTATAGACTACACTTCCCTTGCGAAAGATTGCGGCGCGGACGCCGCGCTTGGCGTAACGCCGTATTACAACAAATGTTCCGACGAGGGATTATTCAGGCATTTTCGGGAAGCGGATAAAGCGTGTCGTTTTCCGATGATAGTTTATAACGTTCCGTCGCGAACAGGTTTGAAAGTCAAACCGACGGTTTACGAAAAACTTGCGGAACTCGACAGCGTCGTCGGCATAAAAGAAGCCGACTGCGATATAAAACATATCGACAAAACGTTCGGATTAATCGGTGAAAAACTTCCCGTTTACTGTGGCTCCGACGAAATGAATTTTGAGTTTTTCAAAAGAGGCGCAAGCGGAACGATATCTGTTTTATCAAACATAATTCCTTGCAAAATTCACGATTATTACTATGATTTTAAAAACAATTACAGAAACGCCGAAACCAAGGCGGACATATTGTTCGAACAACTTTCGGAATTGCTTTTTTCAAACGTAAATCCGATTCCGCTGAAAACTCTTGTCGGGTATTATTTTAAGAAAGGACACATACTAAGGTTACCTTTGTGCGAACAAACCGCAGAAGAAAAGAAAAAACTTATATCAAATTTCGACAAAATATTAAAGGAGATAAATAATCTATGAAAAGCATAATCATCAGCGGCATATGCGGCAAAACCGGCGCGAACGTTTACGAGAGCGCGAAAGAAGCGGGGCTGAACGTCGCGTGCGGAATCGACAGAGAGTATTACGGAAATTTCGACTGCCCCGTGTATCAATCGTTTGCCGACGTAAACGAGTATACAGACGTAGTTGTGGACTTCTCTTCCCCGTCAAATTTAACAGGTCTTTTGCAATATTGCGTTGAGAACAAAACTCCCGCCGTGATAGCGACGACCGGTTATTCAGCAGAAGAGGAAATTAAAATCGCCAAAGCGGCGAGTATTATTCCGATTTTGAAAACGTCCAACCTGTCACTCGGCGTAAACTTCTTTGCAAAAATCGTAGGCGAAACGGCTGAGGTTCTTGATGAATACGACGTCGAAATAATCGAGCGTCACCATAGATACAAAAAAGACGCGCCGTCCGGCACAACGAAAATGATTGTGGAAGCAATAAAAAAATCGCGCGCGATCTCACTTTTATCTTACGGCAGAAAAGGCGAAAAACCACGGAAAGACGGAGAGATAGGAATTCATTCCGTCCGCGGCGGTTCGGTCGTCGGCGAACACGAAGTCTGTTTTTACGGAAAATACGACGAAATAAGGCTGATTCATTCTGCTCAAAACAAAAAACTCTTCTCCGACGGAGCGATTAAAGCGGCTCTTTTCATCGCCGAACAACAACCGGGATTTTACACCGAAAAAGATTTATATAACTTTTGAATAAACACGAACAAATGTTTGACTTTATTTTGCATGGGTGATATAATACAGAAAAACAAACAAATGTTCGCATTATGATAGATTCAGAAAGATTAAAAATTTTAACCGAAAGCGCTAAATACGACGTGTCCTGTTCCTCTTCGGGGTCAAGCAGAAAAAACAAATCCGGCGGTGTGGGAAACGCGGAATACGGGGGCATCTGCCATTCTTTTACGGAGGACGGCAGATGTATTTCTCTGCTCAAAATTCTTATGACGAACAAGTGCGCGTATGATTGTCAATATTGCGTTAACAGGCGCAGTAACGACGTACCGAGAGCCGAAGCCTCGCCGGACGAAATATGCGAACTCGTCATCAATTTTTATAAAAGAAATTACATCGAGGGGCTTTTTCTGTCGTCCGCGATTCAGTCAAGTCCCGATAACACGATGGAGAAACTGCTCGAAATCGTTAAAAAACTACGAAAACTTTACAATTTTAACGGATACATTCACCTTAAAGGTATTCCCGCGGCGGACAACGCGCTCATAAAAAAAGCGGGCGAATACGTCGATAGAATGAGTTTCAACATCGAACTCCCGTCGGAAAAGAGTCTTAAACTGCTCGCTCCGCAAAAATCGAAACAAGCGATTCTTCTCCCCATGGGTAACATGGCGGAAGAATACCGGCAGGCGAAAAGGCTGAAATCGAACAACTTCTTGCCGGCAGGGCAAACCACGCAGATGATCGTCGGCGCGTCGCCCGAATCGGACGGACAGATAATACGCCTATCGCAAGCGTTATATAAAAAATACACTTTGAAACGCGTTTATTTTTCGTCTTACGTGCCTGCCAATTATTCAAACTCCGCTCTGCCCGTTCTTCCGGTGGGGCTTCTCCGAGAACACCGCCTTTATCAAGCCGACTGGCTTATGAGATTTTACGGGTTTTCGGCAGAGGAAATACTTGACGAAAACGAAAATTTATCGGAAGAGTTCGATCCGAAATGCGGCTGGGCGCTTCGCCACCCCGAATTTTTCCCTGTGGAAATCAACACCGCTCCGCCTGAAATTCTTCTCAGAGTTCCGGGAATAGGATTTAAGAGCGCGTATAAAATCGTTCAGGCGAGAAAATTCTGCCGCCTTGATTTTCTCTCTCTCGCAAAGATGCGAGTCGTGCTGAAACGGGCGAAAAGTTTTATTACGTGCTCCGGAAAATTTTTCGGAACGGACAACCCCTCTCTTATCAGAAAGAGCCTTTTGCTTGAAAATACCGCCGAACCGCAACAACTCTCGCTCTTCTCGACGGACGAAATTTCAACGAGTATCATATCGGGGCAATTATGATCACATATATTTTCGATGGAACGAAAAACGGTTTGTTTACCTGCATTTTTGAAAGTTTTTATGCGAGAGAAATTCCCGACGACGTCAGCAATGAAGCGTGCCAGACGGGGCTTTTCGATATAAACAAAACTATTATGACCGACAAAGAAAAGGCGGAAAGAGTTTGCGCTTCATTAAGAAAATGCAGAACCGTAAATATACTCTCCGACGTCGCTTACGCCTTCCGCAGCGGCGAAAAAAACAGATTCACCGTTATTTTTAATTATATCAGAAAAGCCGTGGAATATAAAAACAACGATATATCCACGGCGTTTTCCCTGCCAGAATCGCTGGCTTTTTTCGACCTGAAAAAGAGAATCGGAACGGAAATTCACAGGTTTAAAGGATTTTTGCGTTTTATGGAGTCTGCAGACGGTTATTTTTACGCTTGTTTCGAGCCGGACAACGACATAACGGATCTTCTCGCCCCACACTTCAAAGCAAGATTGAAAAGTCCTTTCGTTATTCATGACGTAAAGCGAAACGTTATCGCTCTGTGCAACGGCTCCGATTTTAAGATTATCAGAAACCCGGCGCAGAACGTTACCGTGTATCTTTCGGAAGAAGAAGAAAAATTCCGGGATTTATGGAAAACCTACTATAAAGAAATCAGTATCGAAGAAAGAAAAAACACGCGTTTAATGCGCGCGTTTTTACCTGAACGTTATTGGAAATATTTAAGTGAAAAACAAGAAAATATCGATGATTTTTAAACATTTTACGATATGCGTAAAATCGTTTTTGCCGCCTTGATACTTAAAACGTTATCCGATTGTGACCGTTATTTCACATTCCGAAGACATTCCTTCTTTCACAAAACCGATATTTTCTTTTTGTGTTAAATCTTCGATTTCTCCTTCCTTTGACGGTAGATTTTCCCACGGCTCTATGCACAAAAACGGAGCCTCGGTTTTCGGCGTATGCCAGAATCCGACAAAAGGCATCGACGGAAAATCGACGGTTATTCCTTTTTCGTCGTCTTTCTTTTTCAGCGTGACGCTCCTTGCCTCGTTTCTTAAAACCACGGCGTCGTTATCGAAAAGCGAATGTTTAAGGGGAAACGAATTGTTTTCGTCGAGTTCAAACGGTTCTCTTTTGTCCGCCATGAGATAGTTTTCGCCAAACAACTCTTTCTGCGGACTGCACGGAGCGTTGAAGCGAATCTCGTAGTCCTCGAATTTTCCGCCGTTAAACGGAACGTTAAACCCGGGATGCGCGCCAAGCCCGAAATACATATCACCCTTACCGACGTTCTCTACCCGATACGAAATTTTAAGTTTGTTTCCGGCAAGCGTGAAACCTACCTTAAAAATAAATTCAAACGGATAAGATTTCAAGGTATCGTCATCAGAGCAAATAACAAACGTCATCGCGTCAGACGATTTATCGCACAAACAAAATCTTTTACCTCTGGCAAAGCCGTGCCTGTCCATTTCGTAAATTTTGCCGCGATAAGAATACTTTCCGTCATATAGTCTGCCGACTATCGGGAAAAGATTATAAGCGCGCCCCTTCCAGAACGACGCGTTGCCTTGCCACAAAAGTTCCGTTTTTGTGGTTTTGTCAAAAATCGATTTAAGTTGCGCGCCGGCGTCTTCCACCGATACGGACAAAAAAGCGTTTTCAATAGTATATATCATTTTTTCGATTACAAATTATTCGCTCACGTACTGCGAAAAGAACTTATCTCCCAACAAGAAAGTGTTTACGTTCCGATTATCAAGGACGATAAGCGCGTCTATAAGCGCGGACACGTCGGTTGACATAGAAACGGGCGCATCTCCTTCCGCAAACCTCTCGCAAAGTTTTTGCATACAGTTATAAACGTCAACGAGTTTGTTATTTTCTTCATCCGATTTCTCACCGTCTAAAACGTCGAACAAATCAAGCAAAGAATTGAACGCTTTAACCGTATCGCGAGTAAGAAACCAACTTCTGAACAGAACATAGCCGGCAATGATAAACGGGAATCCGATTATAGCCAACGCTTCGCCTGCCGCAAAAAACAAAATCAAAGACAGCGCGACGCCGCCCGCAATGAGAAGCGGAAACAAAATCAAAAAAAGTTTTCTGCGCTTTTCCTTCGCATCGAACTCGGGAATCATGTCTTTAAGGCTCTTTTCGAGTTTGCTTTTTTTCGCCTCTTTTTCTTCCTTGTGATATTCGGCGAGTTCGCCGTCGGTTAACCTGCGTTTCAGATAATAAGGTCTGTATATCTGTTTGATTTCCTTTTTTCCGTCCGCATCCGCAAGCGCGATCGCCTTATTCACGTATTCTTTGTGCGTTTCGTCTTTCAGATCGGTATAATTCTTAGTTTTTACGGCAACCATCGCCATAAAAACTTTATAATCCGAATCGGTAAGTTCCAACGCTTCGTAAACTTTTTTTTCGGCGTTTTCAAAGTCCCCGAGCCGTATATAGCCGTAAACTTCGTCGAGAATCATCATTTCTTTATGATATTCTTCACCGTGAGCCTCTTTAAACTCTCCCTTCGTCGCGTGAATCGTTGAATAATATTTTTTTGCCTGAACTGCGGAACATTCCTCCCCGCAACCGGGGCACATAACCTTACCGCCCGTTTCTTCCACGACGAATTCGGTTCCGCAATTAGGACACCTCGCGTTAAATTCTTTTTCCATATATGATTATTCCCATTCGATCGTTGCCGGCGGCTTCGACGTGATATCGTAAACTATGCGGTTGATATCCTGAACTTCGTTTACGATTCTTGTGGATATTTTCTCAAGCACGTCGTAAGGAATCCTCGCCCAATCCGCCGTCATACCGTCAACGCTCGTAACCGCTCTGAGCGCCAACGTGTAAGAATATGTTCTGCTATCGCCCATAACGCCTACCGAACGGCAGTTCGTCAAAACGGCAAAATACTGCCAGATTTCTCTGTTCAAGCCCGCTTTCGCGATTTCTTCGCGATAAATATAATCGGCATCCTGCAAAACTTTTATTTTTTCGCGGGTTATATCCCCGATTATTCTTATTGCAAGTCCCGGTCCGGGGAACGGCTGACGCATGACGATATCTTCGGGCAAGCCGAGTTCGAACCCGACTTTTCTCACTTCGTCCTTAAACAAATCTCTGAGCGGCTCGATAATTTCTTTAAAATCAACGACGTCCGGCAAGCCGCCGACGTTATGATGGGATTTGATTACCGCGCTTTTCCCCTTTCCGCTTTCGATAACGTCGGGATAAATCGTTCCCTGAACGAGATAATCAACCTTGCCGATCTTCTTCGCCTCGTCCTCGAATACCTTTATAAATTCGCCGCCGATTATCTTACGTTTTGTTTCCGGATCGGAAACTCCGGCAAGTTTATCCAAAAATCTGTCGGCAGAATCGGATTTGATAAGATTCATTCCCCTTTCGGTTTTAAAAACCCTGTAAACGTCATCCGCTTCGTTTTTACGGAGAAGCCCGTGATCGACGAAAATACAAGTAAGATTGTCGCCGACGGCTCTGTGAACAAGCGTAGCCGCAACCGCGCTGTCCACGCCTCCGCTCATCGCGCAAAGCACTTTTTTATCTCCGACTTTTTCTTTGATTTTCGCAACCTGCTCGGCAACGAAATTTGCCATAGTCCAGTCGCCCGAAACTTTGCAAACGTTATAAAGGAAGTTGCGGAGAATCGTCGTTCCCTGTTTTGTATGCATTACTTCGGGATGGAATTGCACTCCGTAAAATCCGCGGTTTGCATCCTCCATTGCCGCGACGGGACAGGTTGCCGTTTTCCCGACGACTTTAAATCCGTCGGGCGCGACGGAAACATAGTCGGTGTGGCTCATCCAGCACACGTTGTTTTTATCCACGCCCTCAAAAATTTCACTGTCGAAATATTCGATGTCGCTTTTGCCGTATTCTCTTGTAGTCGCGCTTTCGACTTTTCCGCCGAGGGTGTAAGCCATAAGTTGCGCGCCGTAACAAATTCCGAGCACGGGTATTCCGAGCCTGAAAATTTCGGGATCGATATGAGGCGAATTTTCATCGTAAACGCTGTTCGGGCCTCCGGTAAAAATAATGCCTTTCGGAGCATATTGCTTTATCTCTTCAATCGTCATATCGCAAGGTTTAAGGTCGCAGTAAACGCTCTGTTCTCTCACTCTTCTTGCAATCAGTTGATTATATTGTCCTCCGAAATCAAGGACCAAAACTCTTTCGTGCTGCATATATTTCCTCTCTTTAATAATTATTCGATTGTTGTGGTTACGAACGCGCCGTTAAGTTTCCGCATGTCGGCGACAAGATCGTCTTTTCCTTCGGAAATACCGTTCATATTTCCTTTTTTATACAAATCGTAAACGCAATCGGCAAGTTTTTTATCGTTTTTGCCGAGGCTTAAATTTACCAGAAACTTCAGCGAAGAATATGAAGTGTATTTCTCCGTTGTCGAAATCGCGATTTTAACGCACTCCTCTAAATCTTCAGTCGTCTCGGCGGTGAGATAAACGGCTTCAACCGTTCTCGTGGCGTAAAAATCGTAAAGATTGCGTCCGTAAGAATTCTCTTCTTTCGCGGACAATTCTTTAAGTTTTGTCTTGAAATCGACGGTAAGCGATTTACCGTAACGCGCGATTCTCTCCTCGTCATCGACCGAAATGGCAATATCCGTCAGATCGACAAGATCCGAAAAGGCGTGACCTTTGTTTTCGTACTGCATTTCATACTGTTTCACGGCGGACGACTTCATTCCGAGATTATAATAAAATTTACCGATCGTTTTCGGAGAAACGACGGATACGATCAAAAAAACCGTAACGCACACCGCAATCAGCGCGGCAAAAGTTATAACGGCGGTTTTGATAATTGTCTTTTTCATATTAACTCCGTTAGGGGATTCCGTTCGTCGTCGCCGATTGCCGGAAAGACGCCTGAAATACCTATTGATATTTTAGCATACAACCGAATAAAAATCAACTTTAATCATTATAAAATCGTTTACTTCATAAAAATATTAACAGGAAATCGTTTTATGAAAAAGATATCTCTTATCACGATTATATCGCTTATTCTTATTCTTGCCGCCTGCTCGCAAAAAAGCGCGCTTGAAAAAAAAGTGAGCCAGCTCAGATTCGACATTCTGTTTTCCGGCGACGAATATTACGACGTTTACGCCTTTAAAGAAATCTGCGAAAACCCGCAGAAAGACGACGGCGAAATCGGAGAACGGAAAAACGTTCTCACTTTCAAAATCGTTTTTAAAAACGATATACCATTGAAGTCAAGCCCCATTATACAATTTTCTCTCGACGGGATAACTTACCGCAAGGAATTCGAGTATAAACCCCTTTCTAATTTCGTTTGTTGCAGTTTGTTTCTGCCCGCGTTGCCGGGCAACAAACTCGACGTTTCTCTGGAATTCGATAAAAAAGCGGTAAACCACACTCTTCTCACCGTTTTAAACAAAAAAACTTTGAATTACACCGAAGTTCTCGGCATTATCGATAAATCGGACGACGAGGACGCCCAAAGATTTCTGAACGGCGAAAAACCTTACGAAGTGAAATTAAGGCTTATTTCGTCCGACGGTTACAACTATTATTTTATCGGATTTTATAGCGAAGACGAATTCGTCGGATTTCTCATAGACGGAACTACGGGCGAAATCATCGCCAAAAAGAAATAAAAAAAGTTGACGAGAAAAATGTCGAAAATGAATAATTAGTTTTTTACTGCGCAAGATAATAACGAAGGAGGAAACAAATGGAGTTCGACAAAACACAAACCTTCGGGAATCTTGCGCGCAGTTTCGCAGGAGAAAGTCAGGCAGGGCTAAGATATCAGTTTATAGCGCAACTCGCGATGAAACAAGGATATAAAACTCTGTCGGACGAAATAAAATATATCGCCCGCAACGAAACGGCTCACGCAAAAATCATTTTCGATACGATTATCGAAAAGAACGGAAATACCGAAAATATCGATATTTCGGCAGGCTACCCCTTTGAAGGCGACACGATCGAAAACGGTCTTTTGGCGGCAGCGGAAGCCGAAGCGGCAGAAATAAAAATCTACCGGCAATTTTCGGAAACAGCCGCAAACGAAGGATTTAAAGATATTTCTGATTTATTTTTAAGAATTGCCGACGTGGAAGAACGTCACGAAACGATTTTCAGATATCTTTATGAAAACTTCAGAAACGGAACGTTGTTTTCGGGCGATAAAGATATTATTTACGAATGCAGTAATTGCGGCTTCAGATTCACGGCAAAACAGGCTTTCAGCGTATGTCCGTTATGTAAAGTCAGTCAAGGGTTTGTTAAAATCAAACTCCCCGAATAATCGTTATGAAGAAATCTACCGAAAAAAACACGAAAAACACTAAAACTTCAAATCCTAAAAATTGCGGAAAGAACGGTTCGGGTACCGGAAGATGCTCCGGCGCAAAGGACTGCCGCTGATGAAAAAGAAAAAGGCGGCTACTCCGCCCCGTAAAAGCAAAATGAGATCGTCGTTCGACGTTCTGGGAAGTTACACCGGAAGTTACATTGCGGGCGTTAACGAAGAACCCGTACAGGACGTGGACGATCTGTAAAAGATAATTTTTATTCTCTTTTATTATTTAAGGCGAAACCCTCTCGATTGCGGGCTTCGCCTTTTAATTTGTCTGACTTTATTTATTTAACGATCTGACGTTATTTATTTAACGACGCGCAGTGGACGCAGGACTCGCAACCTCTGCCGTCCGTTTCCCGTTTTGTGGAACAACCTTCGCACGAATAACTCGTTTCGGATTCCGATTCCGCATCGTCATCGTTTTCTCGCATAAATTCTCCGTAAACTTCTTCGAGCAAATCTTCATCGTCTATCGGCAAAAGAGTTTCGTCCTTTTCGTCGCCAGAAAGGCGGAATACGACCAGCTCGTCGGGATCTATCCCATCCTTGGGTTCGGCAGGTTGAAAAAAGACGTACCATTCGCCTTTATAATCGATAGTTCCTATATGGTAAAACTTTTCTACGCTTCCGTCCTCTCCCGTTAAGGCGACGAAACCGTCATGCTCGTTCTTTTCGTTTTCAACAAATTTATCGTTCATTTAATATTCCTTTTTCGGGTTTAATACGTTTTACAGATTCGGCGCAGCGATTTAAACCCTCTTTAACTTTCTCAGATAATCTTCGAGAATATACGACGCGGCGACTTTATCGATAACGTCTTTCCTCTTTTCGCGGCGCATATCCGCTTCGATGAGAATTCTTTTCGCTTCTTTTGTGGAAAAGCGTTCGTCCTGCGTGACGACGTTTATGTCGGTTTTCTTCTTGAGTTCTTCTATGAAAAATCTTGTTTTTTCGGTTTGTTCACACTCTTTGCCGTCGAAATTGAGCGGCAGACCGCAGACAATCGTTTCCGCACAGCGGGATTTTGCCAACGCTACGAGATAATCGACGTCTTTCGTAAGCGACTTTCTCCAGTAAGTTTCCACAGGCAGAGCCATTTCGTTGAACGGATCGGATATCGCGACGCCTATTCTTTTATCTCCTATATCGAACGCAATTATTCTCCCCATAGCCAAACTCCGTAACATCTTTTTACGTTTATAATGATATCATATTTTGATTTTTTTTTCAAGCGTTTTTTTTGACGAATGAATGAAATCCGAAAGTATGAAAATTATCTTTTCGCGCATACTTATATCGGCGGGAAAAAATATCGTCAAACGACAGATTGTTTTACCCTCGCAGGAAGAATACAAAAGGAGGAAATATTATGGAAAAAAGTTTTGTTTGCGGAATGATACTCGGATTACTCGGAGGTGCGATTCTCGTGACTAATTCTTACAAGGCGAGAAAACTCGTCAAAGACGGACAGGAGGAGATTAAAAATAAAGTTTCCGAAATGACCGAGAAGAAGTCCGGGAAAAAGGAAGACGATTATAACGAACTCAACGGTTAACTTTGCTTTGTTATAAGTTTAATCGATGAATGGCGAAGCCCCGACGGAATTCCGTCGGGGCTTCGCCATTCGCAATATCATTTTTCGTAAAACTTTTAATTTTCACCGATAAATTCTCTGATTATAGAACTTTTTACAATTAACTTCTTATCGCCTGCAACAAAGTTTGCGAGGCACGCTTCGAGATATTTCATCACGTCGTCTTTTTTGTTTTCCGTAACTTTTCGTATTTCATCCAGAAGCAAACCGGCGTATATTTTCGGCTCGTACGCGATAAACGTATCGATCGAATAATCCGCAAAACGTTTGAACGGCGCAACGTAAAGTTCTTCTCCTCGTTCAACGCTTTTGAAATAATCCGCGGTTTCGGAAATACTTCTCCCGCGATAAATTTCATCTCTGCTCATTCTCCGCAACAAACGGATAAATTTGGGATGGATTATTTCGTCTCCGCATGATATCCGCGTTCTTACGCTCGCGTAAATTTTAACGGACGTTTCGTTATCGATCGGAACTGCGTCCGGATTGAGAGCGTGGATGCCCTCGAATAAAACGACCTCTCCTTTTTTCCTCTTCAGTTTAACGCCCGAAGAAACGCTTTTTTTGCTGAGAAAATCAAACGTCGGCAGTTCGATTTCTTTACATTCCGAAATTTTCTTTATATGCTCGGACAACATTTTCGAATCGATCCGCGACGGGGATTCGAAATCCACTTCATCTTGCCCGTCCGGCAATATCGTTTTAAAATAATTGTCTAAAGATATAACGTGTGTTTTATGACCTTTTTCGTCGAGATATCTGCTGATTTTATGCGCCGTGGTCGTTTTTCCCGAGCCTGACGGGCCTGAAAGAAGTACGATCGGTTTATCTTTACACCGCAAAGCGATATCGTCGGCAATACGGAAAATCTCCCCGTCGAGCCGTTCGTCCTCTCTGCGGTAATCCTCTTTGTTATTGAATTTTGTATTGATATATTCTGAAGATACTGTTTTCATACGTTAATATATACGCTCTGTTTATTCTATGCTGCAAGTGGCGATAAGATTTACTCCGTCAGTAATATTTTCAATAATTATCTGCCCCGTTTTTACCGGCGCAGCGACTATTTTACCGTTTATCTTTTCCATAAGTTCAAATAATTCGGCTTTTTTAACGGGCTTATCGGTTTTAACGGAAACCATTTCGCCCGAAGAACATCTCACGGTCGTAGTAAGCACTCTCATCGGACAAACGACTTCGCTTTCGGCGTATTTCTTTCCTCTCGGACAGTCGTTTCCTTTCACCGATTTAACTTCGCCGTCAATAAGTTCGACGGTTATTCGGCAGCCTTTCGGACATTCTATGCAAGTCAATTCTTTCGTCATTGTTTTTTTACCTCAACCGTAATATCTCCGGAAATATCGCCAAAAAGAGAAGCGGAAAGTTTAACCCTCTGCATTTCGCCCGGAACGACAATAGGTTTTTTGAACTCGGCGATAACTTGTTCGCCGCTTTTCAGAATAACCGCGGCTTTTGCAACCGTCGAGCGTACTCTGAAATAAATCGCCACGTCCTCCGCTTTGTTTAAATCGATTTTTTGCGGAAGGACATAGGAAACTTCCGCTCCCTCGCGGGTAAGAACGAATCGTTTCTCGCTGCTGCCGTTTTTAGAGTATTCCGCGGCGGCTTGCCCCGCAATTTCCGCTTCTTCCGAAACGAAATCCACAAGGTCGTGAACCTGAAGCACGTTTCCGCAGGCGAAGATACCGCTGACCGACGTTTCGCGCGTCTGATCGACCACAGCGCCTTTGGTACGCGGCGACAATTCGATTCCCGCTTCTTTCGACAATTCATTTTCGGGAATAAGCCCCACGGAAAAAAGCACCGTGTCGCAATCAAAGCGTATTTCCGTTCCGGGTATAGGTTTTTTATCCTTGTCAACGGCAGAAACCTCAACCCCCGTAACTCTGTCTTTACCCTCGATTTTCGTTATGGTATGACTGAGATAAAGCGGTATGCCGAAATCGTCAAGGCACTGAACGATATTGCGCGTCAGCCCGCTCGAATAAGGCATTATCTCGCAGACCGCCTGAACTTTCGCGCCCTCGAGCGTCATTCTTCTCGCCATAATCAGCCCGATGTCACCCGAGCCGAGAATCACGACTTTTTTACCCGGGAGATAACCTTTTATATTGACGAATTTTTGCGCCGCGCCCGCCGAGAAAATACCCGCCGGACGTGAACCCGGAATATTGAGCGCGCCTCTGCTCCGCTCGCGGCAACCCATCGCCAGAATGACCGCTTTCGCGGAAACGGTAAACACTCCGTCCTTGGGGTTTATCGCAGTTATTTTATTGCCCGCATTATTTTCGTTATTTGCGGAAAGCGACAAAACCGTCGTTCCGGTCATAATTTCGATATCTCTTTTTTTGGCTTCGATGATGAATCTGTACGCGTACTCAGGACCGGTAAGGCTCTCTTTGAACCGAGTCAGCCCGAATCCGTTGTGAATACATTGATTTAAAATACCGCCGAGTTTATCGTCCCTTTCTATTATAAGGACGTTTTTCTCCCCGCTGTCATAGGCTTTTTTCGCTGCGGCAAGCCCTGCCGGTCCACCGCCGATTACGACGATTCCGTATGATTTTTTCATTTCGTTCTCCCCGCCAAGATTTCGGATTTTCCGCCTTTTCCGGTTATTTGCGTCAAATCTTTGCCGAGTTCTCTTGCGAGAATTTCCACGACGGAAGGCTGACAAAAACCGCCCTGACATCTTCCCATTCCCGCTCGGGTTCTGCGTTTGACGGCGTCAACCGAAGTCGCTTTCGGGTTTGTCCGAATCGCGGAAACAATTTCGCCCTCGGTAATTTTTTCACATCTGCAGACTATTTTGCCATATTCGGGGTTACGTTTTATGATTTCGTTTTTCTCATCATCCGATAATTCGTTAAAGAAATATTCCGGTTTGCGGTACGGATTGAAATCCGATTTTTTCTCAAGTTTAATTTTTTTACCGACAATCTCTTCAACAACGTATTTGCCTATCGCGGGCGAAGCCGTCAGCCCCGGCGACTCGATACCGACTAGATGAATAATGCCGACGTTATTTTTGCTCTCTTCGATAATAAAATCGTGGCGGTCGTTATAGGCGCGTACTCCCGAGAAGGAAGTTATGGTTTCTCCGAAAGGAACGTTTCTCATCATCTCCGAAGCCTTCCGGATAATAGTCGAAAGACCTTGCGCGGTAGTGTCCGTATTGTTGTCCTCTATATCTTCGGCGGTCGGTCCTAAAATAATATTTCCGTCTGCCGTCGGCGAAACGAGAATACCCTTGCCAAGTTTTGTCGGGGTAAAAAACAACGTCGCGTTCGTCAACCGCCCTGCGGTTTTATCAAGGAGAACATACTCTCCGCGGCGGGCGTGAACGGCATAATCATCGCCGGTAAGCGCGGCTATTTTACCGCTGTTTATCCCCGCCGAATTAATGACGATTTTCGATTCCAACGTTTCGTAATTACTTGAAAAAAACCTGTATCCGTCTTTGATTTTATCAATTTTTACAACTTTGAAATTACACTTTAATTCCGCTCCGTTATCCATCGCGTTGCCGATTGCGGCAAACGTAAGATTATACGGACAAACGATTCCGCCCGTCTTTGCGTAAAGCGCGCCGACCGCGTTTTCGGAAACGTTCGGTTCGAGCCTGAACAACTCTTCTCTGTCTAAAATTTCAAGTCCGTCGACGCCGTTCGCCTCGCCTCTTTTTTTTAGTTCGTTAATGGTTTCTTTCTGTTCGTCGTTAAAGGCGACAACAAGCGAGCCGTTGTTTCTGTATTTTACGCCGAGTTCGTTGCAGACCTCTTTCATCATACGGTTTCCGCAAACGTTAAAGAATGCTTTTTTAGTTCCTTCCTTTGCATCGAAACCCGCGTGAACGATTCCGCTGTTGGCTTTGCTTTGCCCCATACATACGTCGTCTTCCGCCTCGAGAAGACAAATTTTAAGATTATATCTCGATAACTCGCGAAGAATCATCGCTCCGACGACTCCTCCGCCGATAACTACGACGTCAAACATATTCTCCCTCCGGATTCATAATGAATTTAATCGTTTATAAGTAAGCAACTATATCGTTAAGACTGTCAAGAACAAACTCCGGCTTTTTCTCCGAATCCGCAATCATATCCGCCGTTCCCTCGCCCGATAAAACGAAAAGCGTGTGGAAGCCGCAATTAACGCCGAACGCGATATCCGTATACAGTCTGTCGCCGACCATCATAAATTCGTCCGGACGGGCGTTATACTCTTTTATCAGTTCCGTTCCGAACAATGCGTAAGGCTTACCGATTATCTTATCCGGTGTTCTCCCGGTGGACGCTTTTATGAGTTCAATGAATGCTCCGACGTCAGGAAGCGGATAATTTTCAGACGGACAATTAATGTCCGGATGCGTTGCGATATATTCCGAATTTTCCATTAGATTATCTGTAAATTTGCAAAGTTTTACGTATGATAATTCCGTATCGTAAGCAAGAACGCTTACGTCCGCAACGCCGTTTTCGATTACGTTTATGCCGCTGTCAACGAATTCTTTTTTCAGTCCTTCCGTTCCGAGAAGTCTTACCGTTTTACCCTTTCTCTCCGTTTTAAGAAAGCCTATTGCGGCAGTCCCCGAGGTTTTTACTTCGTCGTCGGCTTTTAAGAGATTCATCTTTTTAAGTTTATCATAATAATTCTCGACGCTCTTCGAAGAATTATTCGTGAGATAGATAAGTTTTTTCCCCGCCGCTCTCAGCGTGTCGAGCGTTTTATCCATTTCGCCGATCAGCCTTCCCCCGAGATAAACAGTTCCGTCCATATCCAGCAAAATATATTTAACTCTTTTTAAAACTTCTTTCAATCCGTCCATTGCGTTACCCTTTCCGTAATCAACTATGATAAAGTATATATTATCTGATATCAAAAGTCAACGCAAGGCATAAAAAAAAGCGGATTACCGCTTTCTTTTTATATATTTATCACTTGTTATCTTTTTATCCAGGTTGCGGGAATAATCGTCAGAAGCAACGGATAAATTTCAAGTCTGCCAAGCAACATCGTAAACGTTAAAATAAGTTTTGAGAACGGACCGTATTCCACAAACGATCGCGTGGGGCCCACCGCCGCAAGCCCGGGACCGACGTTATTGAAACACGTCAGAGCCGCCGTGAAATTCGTTTCGAAAACGTTATAAGTTCCTTCGGCAATTATAGCGTCGCACCACGGATCGAAAGATAACAGAAATACAACCGCTATCAATATAAAGATATAAACGCCCAAATACGTTCCCACGCCGTGTATCGTGTCCTCGTCTACCCTCTTGCCATCGAATTTAACAACGCTTGCCGTGCGCGGGTGTAAGGCTTTTTTCAATTCCCTTTTTATGCCGCGCCACAAAATGACGAGCCTCGAAACTTTCAGTCCTCCCGCCGTCGAACCGGCGCATCCTCCCGTGAACATCAACAGAATCAGAACGGCTTTGGAAACCGAATTCCATTTATCGAAATCGGCTGTCGAAAAACCGGTCGTCGAAACGATAGAACAAACCTGAAACGCCGCGGCTCTTAACGCATCGCCGAACGAAGCGAAAAGATTAGCGACGTTCAGCGTTACAATCGCCGTGGCGACAACAACCATAGCCGAAAAAATGCGAAGTTCCGAACTCTTCAACGCCGTTCTTATCTTCCCTATAAGAACGAGATAATAAAGGTTGAAGTTCAGCGAAAACATAAACATGCCTATCGTTATAACCCACTGCGCGGCGGCAGAATAACTCGCCACGCAGTCCGATTTTATTCCGAAACCACCCGTTCCCGCAGTTCCGAAAGCGTGAATCAGACTATCGAAAAACGGCATACCGCAACAAAGCAACGCGATAACCATCGCCACCGTCATCACCATATATATAAGGTAAAGAATTTTCGCCGTATCTTTCGACCTCGGCACGAGTTTATCGATGATAGGTCCGGGCATTTCCGCTCTTAAAATATGCATAGACCTGTCCGGCGCGCGCGCCGTTATCGCCATTACGAAAACTATAACGCCCATACCGCCTATCCAGTGCGAAAAAGAACGCCAGAATAAAATCGACCTTGAAAGAACCTCTACGTTCGGAACAACCGACGCACCCGTGGTGGTAAGTCCGCTCACGATTTCAAAAAGAGCGTCTATGTAAGAAGTAAACTCACCGCTGACAACCAAAGGCACCGCACCGACGAGCGACGCGACCATCCAGCACATCGCGACGGTTATGAAACCCTCTTTCGAGAAAAAAATCATATTTTTCGGTTTTAAGGTCAGAACCGTCAACGAGCCGAGAGCAAGAGCGCCGGCAATAGTTACGCCGAACGCAAGGGCGCACCGCCATTCCCCGTAAATAACCGCCGTTAAAAGCGGCAAAACAAGCAATAATCCGACGGTTACGATTACTTTGCCGACGGTTGAAAAAATCATCCTGTAATTCATAATTTTCTTAACGCTTCAAAATGTCGGATAAATTGCAGAGCCTCTCGCCTTTAGCCACAACGATAACCTTATCTCCCGATAAAATACAATCGTCGCCGCCGGGAATAAGCGCTTCGTTTCCTCTCGTTATTCCCGCGACGAGAATTCCCGGTTTGGTTTCGAGTTTTTTAATCGGTACGTCCGCAAACTCGAAATCTTGTTCCACGTTAAATTCAAGCGCTTCGGCATTGCCGCCGAACAGGCTATAAAGAGTTTCAACCTTGCTTCCTATGCTGTTCCCTATCGCCCTTGCGTATCTTACAAGTATATCGGCGACGATGTTCTTAGGCGAAAACGTCGTTTCCAACCCGAGATTTTCGGAAATGGACGATAACTCGTTACGATTGACTTTCGCTATGACTTTCTGAACTTGTTTCGACAAAGCGTAAAAAGAAATGAGTATATTCTCTTCGTCCCTGTCCGTAAGCGCGACGAGAGCGTCCAGCCCGTCCACGCCTTCTTCGAGAAGAATTTCGCGGCTCATTCCGTCACCGCAGACAACGGAAGCCTTGGACGACAGTCTTTCGCAGACGATATCGCAAACCTCGGGGTCTTTCTCGATTATTTTAACGCTACTCCTGCCTTTGATGAGCATATCGGCAAGATATAACGCCGTTTTGCTTGCCCCTATGAGCATGATGTTTTTGGCTTCTTTTGCGGGATAACCGAATTTTTTTAGAATGGAATGAGCGTCGTCGTTCGTGACCATAACGCCGATTTTATCGCCGCTTAAAACCTTGAAAGTTCCGTTCGGGATAAACACGTCGTTTTCGCGCTGAACAACGCAGACGAGAAATTTCTCGCTGAACTTCTTCCTCAGATCCACAAGCGTCATTCCGTCGATCGCCGAGCCTTTTTTAACGATGATTTCTATCATTTCGAAACTTCTCGCGGTGAAAGACTCAACTTTCGTCGCGGAGGGAAGTTTGAGAATATCGTAAATCGCTTCGGCGGCAAGTTTTTCGGGGTTGACTGCCATGGAAATTTCGAGTTGCTGTTTCATAAACCCCCAACTCGCGGTGTTATACTCCGAATTTCTGACTCTCGCCACGGTATGGCGCGCGCCGATCTTTTTTGCGGCGAAACAGGATAGCATGTTCAACTCGTCCGAACCTGTGACCGCTATAAACAAGTCCGCTTTATCCGCCCCCGCCTCTAAAAGTTTTTCGTACTCGGTACCGTTCGCGCATATACCCATAACGTCATAAAGATTGGTGACGTTACCGACGACAGCAGGATCGTTATCCACGAGAATAACCTCGTGTTTTTCCTTAAGCATGCTTTCTATAATTGTTTTCCCGACTTTGCCGCCGCCGACAATTATAATTTTCATTACGGTAAACCGCTCCTTATTTTAAACTTATGCCGTTGAATTTTGCGAACGAATACACCGCTTTCAACGCGGCGATAATGTCCGAATTGTCTTTAAGGTCGACTTTTTCGTCAATCAGTTTGAGATTAAACGCAATTTTAACGGTGTTATCGAGAAGAACGCGCATAGACGCCGTTCCTTTTGACGAATCGACCGCTCCCGCGAGTTTAAAGCAGACGGGAACGACTTTCAGCCGTTCGTCCGCCCTTTCGGCAAGCCTGTCGCTCATATCTCTCACGCAACCTGCAAACAGAGTGTAATCCGTTCCCTCGATGAGTTTACCGTAATCGGCGATATTTTCCACAAAGAGCATCTCGTCCGCAAGAAATCTGTTCCTGAGCGAACATATTTTTATGAGCGCGGCCTGAAGATATTCGTCGTACTCCGCGAGAAGTTGCCTTCTCTCGTATCTGAAATTTCCGTCTTTAGAAAAGACGTTGTCATACAAATCGGTTATTACCTGTATAGCCGCGTTGTAATTTTTCTTTGATTTTTCGATTAAAATATCCGTCCTTGTCTTTTCCATTTTTTCGTTAAACCTATTTTCTCCGCTCGTTTCTTGTTTTGCGGATAAATTTTTCGTCGTCACGTTATCCGTTATACAATCACACGTCACAACGCTATCCGCCGCCGGGTTATTTTTTATCTGCTCCGCGAAAAAAGCAAACGAAGTTCGTTTTGAACATTCCGAGTTTCGCAATCGGTCTGCCTTTCGTCGTTCTGCTCTCCGAAGCCAGATCTTCCGAAAGCGCGTGCATTATGTTTCCGTCGCCGTCCTCGATAAGAAGAGTCATACTCTCCGCTTCGTCCTTAGGAACGGCAAGTTTAACACATTCCTTTCCGTCAAAGCCGACGTCCACGAGCCTTACGCCCTTTCTTGCTCTCGCGGTTTTCGAAATCGTTCCGAGGTCTACCTTTTTAAACGTTCCGAACGACGTTGCGACGACTATTTCGTAATCGAGTTTTTTACTTATCTGCGTCGCCGTTATAATTTCGTCGCCGTCCTCGATATCCATGCCCTTCACGCCGCTTGCAACTCTGAGTTGTTGCGGGAATTCGTCAGAACAGTTAAGGCAATATCCGTTTTTGGTGGCGAAGAAATAATCGGAATCGGGGATCTCCTCTTCCATTTTGAGAAGTTCGTCGCCCTCTTTAAGTTTAATAGCCTGGAATACCGGTTTTTTGACGTCGTATTCGCTCCACGGCGTAAGTTTAACCATTCCGCCCTTTGTGAAGAAGAACAATCTCGTCGTCGGGAAATCGTCGTCTTTAGCCGCATAGAACGCAACGGGAACTTCGTCCTTGCCGCAGTTCTTGATAAGTTTGTTGAACGTTATTCCGCCGCTCATCGCGCCGCTTGCTTCTGGCAACGCTTCGGGGTCTATCTTGTAACAATTACCGAGATTCGTAAACGCGTAAAGCATATACGACGTGTCGGTATCGACTTTGAACGCAAACAATTCCGCTTTGTTAGGCGCAGAGTTCTTTGCGTATTTTTTATACGTAGCCGCTTTGACTTTTCTTATTACTCCGTTAAGGTTATAGCCTATGACGATATTTTCGACGTAAGACTTCTCTGCTGTCTTATCGAAACTTATCTCGTCTGCCGAGGAAACGATAACCGAACGTCTGTCGTCGCGGTATTTCTTCCTTATGGCGAGAATTTCCTTTTTGACGACGTCTTTCTGAAGTTTCTTGCTGTCGAGAATAGCCTGCAATTCGGCGATGAGTTTTTTAAGGTTTTCGAGTTCCTCTTTGAGATTGTTGACTTCGAGTTTCGTAATTCTCGCGAGCCTTAAATCGAGTATCGCCTGAGCCTGCTTATCCGAAAGATCGAAAGCCGCTCTCAGATTCGCTTTTGCGGCGGGCGTGTCCGGAGAAGTCTTGATTATCCTGATAACTTCGTCGATATTGTTTACGGCGATTATCAAACCTTCGAGGATATGAGCCCTTTCTTTGGCTTTGTTAAGGTCGTATCTCGTTCTTCTTACAACGATGTTTATCTGATAATCGACGTAGTACTTGATAATCTCCAGAAGCCCCATAAGTTTGGGCTTGCCGTCCGCTATGGCAACCATATTTATGCCGTAAGTACACTGCAACTGAGTGTATTTGAAAAGGAAATCGAGAATCGGCTGCGGATTATAGTCCTTTCTCACTCTTATAACCGCTCTCATGCCCGATCTGTCCGATTCATCCGCGATATCGGCTATACCTGCGAGAGCCTCTTTGTTTTCTTCCTGAAGGTCGGCTATCTTTTTAAGAAGTTGCGCCTTGTTTACCTGATAAGGAAGTTCTGTTATGACTATGTTTTTCTTTTTGCCTTCGCCTTCTTCTATGCTGATTTTGGCTCTGAGGGTTATCTTCCCTTTACCCGTTTCGTAAGCGTTGCGAAGTTCGCTGCCGGCGATGATATATCCGCCCGTCGGAAAATCCGGCCCTTTGACGATCTTCATCATCTCGTCGAGCGGAATCTTCGGGTCGTTAAGATAAGCAACCACGCCGTCGATAACTTCCGCTAAGTTGTGCGTGGGAATATTCGTCGCAAGACCGACCGCTATACCGGTCGCGCCGTTTACGAGCAGGTTCGGAAATCTTCCCGGGAGCGTATCGGGTTCTTTTAACGAGTCGTCGAAGTTGAGCGACCAGTTGACAGTGTCTTTATCGATATCGGTAAGAAGTTCGAGCGCAAGTTGCTGAAGTCTTACCTCGGTGTATCTCATTGCCGCCGCGCTGTCGCCGTCGATCGAACCGAAGTTTCCGTGACCGTCGACAAGAGTGTTTCTCATATTGTACGGCTGAGCAAGACGAACCATTGCGTCGTAAACGGAACTGTCACCGTGCGGGTGATATTTCGCAAGACAGTCGCCGACTACTCTCGCGCTCTTTTTATAGCCTTTATCCGGCGTCATCCCCTGCTCGTACATCGAGTAAAGAATTCTTCTCTGAACGGGTTTCAATCCGTCCTCAACTCTCGGCAACGCTCTGTCGAGAATAACGTATTCCGCGTAAGGAATCATCGAATTGTGGAGGACGTCCTCAAGCGGGCTTGTAATTATCGAGTCTTTCGTTTCAGACATTTATCTATCCTCCTTAAACGTTGACCTTACTCATGAAGGTATCTTCTTTATTGAAATCGGCGTGTTCGGCGATATACGCTTTTCTTCCGTCGATATCGTCGCCCATAAGCGTCGTTATGAGTTTTTCCGCCTCTGCGGCGTCCTCTATGGTAACCTGCATAAGAACTCTCTTCTGAGGATCCATAGTCGTATCCCAAAGTTGTTCGGGGTTCATTTCGCCAAGACCTTTATATCTCTGGAGTTGATATCCTCTGCCTACCTTATCGATGGCTTTCTGAAGTTCGCTGTCGTCGTACGCGTATTCGATAACGTCCTTTTTATAGACCTTATATAACGGCGGCATTCCGATATAAACGTGCCCTTCCTGAATAAGCGGCTTCATATATCTGAAGAAGAAAGTGAGGAGTATCG